>Ga0138256_10000901_pt1 | contig 31981 bp, 27 predicted proteins | sample KNB2016incub_MG_FD_105486 | JGI IMG/M metagenome (GOLD analysis project Ga0138256, IMG submission 105486) | Active sludge microbial communities from wastewater in Klosterneuburg, Austria - KNB2014incub_MG | ecosystem: Engineered > WWTP > Activated sludge > Unclassified | place: Austria... | reverse complement strand
CGAGAAGGCATCGGCCCGTTTCGTCTTGAAGCGGCGGCTCAGACGTTCACGGATCCTGTCGTTGTCCGGCAGCAGGTTGTCGAAGTAGTTGGCGACGACTTCGCCGCGGACCTCGCGCGACGCGGTGATGGGCAGCGACATCGACAGCGATCGGACCTTGGGCGACCTGAGCCAGGAAGCGTCGTAGACGAGAGAATGCGTGGAACGGTCGACGGTCCAGGTGCCCACCAGCTCGCCGTTCATCCAGGCATGGAGCGCAGTCGTCACCAGGTGCCCTTCTTCGGACGAATCACGATGCCGGTCACCGGGGCAGGCTTGGTTGCCCTATTTGGGCTACGCCGGTCAGTAGGCGCGCCGACGACTTGACCAACTGCCTTCTTTGGCGCCCGTTTCGCCACTGACGTTGGCGCGGACTGCGGTGCCTTCGGCCCTGCATCGGGCAGTACCTGACTTTCTGTACCTGCGCCTTCGGCGCTGTGCAGATGCAAGGTGCCGCCCAGTGCCGCCAGCACCTTGGTGAGCTGGTCGAGACTGACAGCCCCCGGGTTCGCCTCGATCTCGGCGATGCGGGCCTGCCTGACGCCAACCAATGCGCCAAGCTGACCCTGCGTCAGTCCGCGGTTCTTCCGCAACGCGCGAAGATGTTGCTTCAACTGGCCGGGGATACGAAGTGGGAAGCTCATAGGAAGCAACTCCGCTGAGCCTGCACTTTACTGGCTTTGGCCAGTTTTTGCAACTTACTGGCTAAGCAACGTTTTTTGCGTCGTTTCCGAGCCCCCACTAGACTAAGCCATGGACCGTCGTTGCGTCGGCTGGTTCGACCGGCAATTGAAGACTGGACTGCGACAGTCGACGCCGGTACACCAACGCCGGCGAGCGTGACAGAAGAAGATCGCGCCTTGTTGCTGGGGCATGCCCTGACCGGCATGCCGCAGCACTACGCCACTGCCACGATCGCGCGTCTGGTGGAGGCGGCCAACAAGCTGCGCGAGACGCGCGACCGAACCACGCTGCTGCGGGTGGTCAACGGATGAGGTCAGGAAAAGTCGCGCAGAAAGTCGCGCACAAAGAAAAACAGCCTAGGAGCCGAAGCGCCTAAGCTGTTGTTCTAGAACGAAAGTTCTGGTGCGGCTGGCAGGAATCGAACCCACGACCCCTTGGTTCGTAGTTCTGCCATCGAACCTAAGTGATTGATTTTATTGACCATTGGTGCCGTCCATTCCAACGAGTTTGCACCGGTTTGTACAGGTTTTCGCAGGCCAGTCCCCCAATTCTCCCCACGTGTGGCGGCGACCAGCCATGCCATGCGACACGCGCTGGGTGAACACCCTGGCGGTGGCCGGGGTCGGCCAGGAGGTCCAAACACCTACGGCGGCTAAGCTTCCGATGGCCAGCCTACAAGATCACGAGGACCGTCATGTGGCGCATTGCCGTCGACCAACGCCACTCCCTGGGCACCGGCTGTCGACCCGTCAGCGACATCCGATGACCCCGTTTCGTCGCCACAAAGCCGCCGGTCGGACGCCTCACAGCCCATTCGAAACGCAACTCCAGTTGGAGAAACACGGAAGAATCGATTGGTGCCGGCTCGTGTGCCACGGATAGCTCTCTGCTGCATGAACACTCTCGTTGCGACAAGGTCAGTACCGCGAAGTGCCCGTCGGTCTCAGCGTGTGCTTGGGGTTGCTACCGCTTGGCCGGCGCCGGCCCGATACTCGGTGAGGGTGCGGCCTGTCCAGCGCTTGAAGGCGTGCCGAAAGCTCGTCGCGTCGCTGAAACCCAGTGCAGCGGCGATGTCATCCACTGTCAGCAGAGTCGTCGACAAGTAGTCCACGGCCAATGCCTGGCGAACACTTGTCAGCACATCGATGTAGGAGGTGCCTTCCTCGTCGAGCCGGCGTCGCAGCGTCCTCGCGTCCATGCACAGCGTGCCGGCGACCTCTCGCATGCTGGGAAACCGGCCGGGCGTGCGTGTCAGTTCGGCGTAGACCCTGCGGCTCAGCCCGAGACTCCACTTGTGCTCCTCCAGCAGCTTCGCGCAAGTGGCGGAGACCTGGGTCGCGGTTATCGGGTTCGCGAACTGGGGCGTGCGATCCAGCCATTCGACGGGATAGTGCAGTTCGGTCCGAATCTGATCGAACACGACCGGACACTCAAAGACTTCCTCCAGCACATTCGCATGCTGGGGCCGCTCGAGGGCGAAGGTGACCCTCGCGGGTACGCACCAAGCGCCCATCACATGGCGCGTTAGCGCGACATGGATGCCGATCTGCATCTCGAGCAGCGCCCGGAACAGACGGTCGTCGACATCCGGCAGGTGAGCTTCGTCCAAAGGAGGAAAGGTCCAGCAAGCCGTGGTCTGGTCTTCGAACAGTTCGATGGGCACAACGGGCGTGGCGAGCATGTGGTAGCGCATCGCCAATTCGCATGCGGCCCGCAGGGAGCCCGCGCACGCCAGGACGTAACCGTACATGCCGTAATCGGTGAGATGCATCTGCGACCCGACGCGTACGGCCCACTGAGGATCGGGTGACAGCTTGGCCGCGTTCGCGCACACCGTCAGGAACTGGAACACCGATGTCCGGCAGTGCGCACTGGCAACATCGCTCGGCGAGAGCCCGGAGCCCAGCAGCAGCGGCTTCGCCTCGACGCCGAGTCCGGCAAGTGTGCGGACAACGGCGAAGATCTTCAGCGGCGGATGGAGTTTCTCGCGCAGCGCAAACGCCCGACTGGATCGGGGTGTCGTTCTGGATCGGGGTGTCGTTCGCATGACGGTTCGTCGTCGGCCAAGGCCGCATCGTCGCCTGACTTGTCTCGTACGGCACCCCAGGGAATCTCCTCGGTCCGCTGTCCTCGGCGATACGCGCTCTGTCCTTTCGCGTCATTGTCATCGCGGCAGCGCGGCCCGACAGTCTAGCCAGCAGCGCCAAGCACCGAGCCGGGAACAGTGCGCTGAGGCCGAAACAGGAGACACGCATGGGCACGCGACATTGGCTCAATTCGTATGGCAACATCCCGGCCGACATCGACGCCGACCGCTACCCGTCGATGTTCGAGCTTCTGAACGCCGCGCTGAAGCGCCATGCCAGCCGACCCGCGTTCAAGGCCTTCGGCCAGACGCTGACCTACGCCGATGTCGATCGGCTGGCGCAGTCGTTCGCGGCCTATCTGCAGAACAAGCTGGGCGTCGAGCGAGGCGACCGTGTCGCGGTGATGATGCCCAACCTCCTGGCGTTTCCAGTGACGCTGCTGGGGATCATGCGCGCCGGTGCGATCCAGGTGAACGTCAACCCGCTGTACACGGCGCGCGAGTTGGAGCACCAGCTCAATGACGCCGGGGTCGAGACGATCGTCATCTTCAACGGCTCGACGCCGACGCTGGCCGAAGTCCGGGCCAACACCCGCTTGAAGACGGTGATCACGGTCGGGGTGGGCGATGCCAGCGGCGCCACCCTGCCGAGTCCGCCGGTCGACGCGCGCCTCGGTGTCTCGGTCTCCTTCGCCGAGGCGATCGCCCAGGGCAGCGGGCTGCCGCTGCAGCCGGTTGCGCTGACCGGCGATGACCTGCTGTTCCTTCAATACACCGGCGGCACCACCGGGCTGTCGAAGGGTGCCGCCCTGTCGCACCGCAACCTCGTGGCCAACACCGAGCAGTTCAAGGCGTTCATGCCCGTCGCGTTGAAAGAGGGCGAAGAGGTGCTGGTGACGGCGATCCCGATGTACCACATCTTCGCGCTGATGGTGTCGCTCACCTACCTTTCGGTCGGCGCGGAGAACTGGCTCGTCGCCAACCCGCGCGACATGGACGGCTTCGTCGCGGTGCTGGCGCAGGCCCGGCCGACGGTGTTCATGGGGGTCAACACGCTGTATGGCGGGCTGGTGCAGCACCCGAAGCTCGCCGATGTGGACTGGTCGCGGCTGAAGCTCGCGGTCGGCGGTGGCGCGGCGGTGGTGGGCGCGGTGTCGGACCGCTGGAAGACGATCACCGGGCACTTCATCCGCGAGGGCTACGGTCTCTCGGAAACCTCACCGGTGGTCTCGTTCAACCCGGCGTACATCACCGAGTTCACCGGAACGACCGGCCTGCCGATGCCGTCGACCGACATCAAGCTGCTCGACGACAAGGACCAGGAGGTGGGCCTGGGGCAAGCTGGCGAGATCTGCGTCAAGGGGCCGCAGGTGATGCGCGGCTACTGGGAGAAGCCCGACGCCAACGCCACATCGTTCACCGACGACGGCTACTTCCGCACCGGCGACGTCGGGGTATTCGACGACAAAGGATTCCTGAAAATCGTCGATCGCAAGAAGGACATGATCATCGTCTCGGGCTTCAACGTCTATCCGAACGAAGTCGAGGCTGTGGTGGCCAATTGCCCCGGCGTGGCCGAGGCGGCATGCATCGGCGTGCCCCACCCGAAGACGGGTGAGGCTGTGAAGCTGTTTGTCGTCAGGCTGCCGGGTGCGAGCCTGACCGAGGCCGACGTGATCGCGCATTGTCGCGCCAGCTTGACCGGCTACAAGGTGCCGCACATCGTGCACTTTGTCGAAGCGCTGCCGAAGTCCAACGTCGGCAAGATTCTTCGACGCGAACTGCGCACCGTCGACTGAACTGATCGTGACCAGCGTTGTCATGGAAGCCGCCCCCGGCCAGGGGATGCGCGGACACCAGCCTGCCGAACACGCGAACCGGCCCGGCGAGCCTGCATTCGCGATCCAGATGCTGAAGGTGCGCAGCCAGTTGTTGCGCGTCGGCCGGCAGCCGGGGTCAGGGGGCGGGGTCCCGTTGCTGATGTTCAACGGTATCGGCGGCAGCATCGAGTTGCTCGAGCCGCTCGCGCGCAGCATGCCCGCGCGCGAGGTCATCGTGTTTGACGTCCCGGGCGTCGGCCATTCGCCGATGCCGCGTCTCCCCTACCGGCTGCGAACGCTGGCGCGCTGGGCCGAGGGTGTTCTCGATCATTACGGGCATGCCCAGGCGGACGTGCTGGGCGTCTCTTGGGGCGGCGCGGCGGCGCAGGAGTTTGCGCGCTTCGCGAGCGCACGCTGCCGGCGACTGATTCTGTGCGCAACGGCGACGGGGATGCTCATGGTGCCGGGGCACCCGAAGGCGATCGCGAAGATGGTCACGCCTCGCCGGTACATGAGCAAGGACCACGCCATCAAGATCAGCGGCGACATCTACGGCGGCGACTTCCGCCACCGGCCCGAACTGGCCGCCGACTTCATGAAGCACGTCAAGTGGCAGTCGCGCTGGGGCTACTACCTGCAGATCGCCGCTGCGACGGGGTGGACCAGCGCGCACTGGTTGAGCCGACTGAAGCAGCGCACGCTGGTGATGGCGGGTCGCGACGACCCGCTGATCCATATGTTCAACGCCAGGCTGATGCGGTTGCTGATCCCGAACAGCGAGTTGAAGGTGTTCGACTGCGGCCACCTCTTTCTGATGACGCGTCCGGATGAATCGGTGCGCGCCATCAACGAGTTTCTCGACAAGCCCTGAAGACGAACCGGTATACCCAACATGACCACCACCGCAACCATGAGCCCCGGCGAACTGCAAGACAAGGCTGGTCAGGAACTCGGCGTCTCATCGTGGATCGAGGTCGGACAGACCCGAATCAACGAATTTGCGCACTGCACCGAAGACCGGCAATGGATCCACGTCGACGTCGAACGCGCCGCCAAGGAGAGCCCGGCCGGCGGCACGATCGCCCACGGCTATCTGACGCTCGCGCTGTTGGCGCCCACCGGCATGGAGATTCTCGTGCCGCGCATCCGCGCCAAGCAGATCCTCAACTACGGCCTCGACAAGGTGCGCTTCCTGGCGCCGGTGCTGGCCGGCAAGCGGGTGCGCAATCGCATCAAGCTCGTAGGGGTCGAGGACAAGGGCGGTGGCCGATGGTTGTTGTCGCTCGAGAACACGGTCGAGATCGAAGGCGGCGACAAGCCGGCGTTGATTGCCATCACGCTGGCGATGGCATTCGGCTGAACGTCGAGGGCAGACCATGGCCACCAAGACTTCCAGAGTTCGTACCCGCACGACGGTCGCAGCGAGCACCAAGCGTGCTGCGGGCAAGACGGCGGCCGCCGCAACCCAGGTCGCCGGCAAGGCTCGACAGGCGGCCAGTGCCGCGGCTGCGCTGACCGAAAAGGCGACCCAAGCCGGCCTCTCGGCGCTTGGTGCTGCCGGCGACATCACTGGGCTCGTCGCCGAGGCCAGCCGCAACACCTTGGCCGTCAACCCTCTGATCGGGTTGAACCGGCGCGACGTAGCGAGCGCTGCTGCCGCGCTGCTGAAAGCCGTCGCACGAACGCCGCGGCGGGCGACCACGCACGTCGGCCGCTACGTGAAAGAGCTTGGGCAGGTCGTGAAGGGCGGCTCAGCGCTCGCACCCGATCCGAAGGACCGCCGCTTTGCCGATGCGGCGTGGAAGAACAACGCGCTGTACGCCCGCCTGATGCAGGCGTACCTGGCGACGCAGAAGGAGCTGGCGCACTTCATCGACAAGTCCGAGCTGAACAAGATCGAGAAGGGGCGGGCCCATTTCTTCGCCTCGCTGATCACCGACGCGCTGGCGCCGAGCAACTGGGTGCTCGGCAACCCGGCAGCGGTGCGCAAGATTGTCGACACCGGCGGCGACAACCTCGTCACGGGGCTGAAGAATCTGATCCATGACGTACGGCACAACCACATGATGCCGTCGATGGTCGACGCCACGCCGTTCAAGGTCGGCGAGACCATCGCCACCTCGCCCGGCCAGGTGGTGCTGCGCCACGAGATGTTCGAGCTGCTGCAGTTCACACCCACGACGCCCCAGGTGCATGCACGGCCGCTGGTCATGTCGCCGCCTCAGGTCAACAAGTACTACGCCATTGATTTGACGCCGGACAAGAGTCTCGTCAAATGGGCCACCGACTCGGGCATCCAGCTGTTCGTCGTCAGCTGGCGCAACCCGACGATCGAGCACCGGCATTGGGGTTTGGACGACTACGTCCGGGCTCTCGATGTGGCCGTCGATGCGACGTGCCAGATCACAGGCAGCCATGACGTGAACATGTGGGGCACGTGCTCGGGCGGCATGACGCTGGCCGCCTATCTGGCGTGGCTCGCTGCCACCGGCAAACCCAAGGTGGTCAACACCACCTGGGCGGTGTGCGTCCTGAACACCGAGGCCGCGATCGAGGACTCCACGCTGGGGCTGTTCAATTCGCCGGCGACGATCCGTGCTGCCAAGGCCCGGTCCCGCCGCAAGGGCTTCGTCGATGGCGCGGAGATGGCATCGATGTTCGCCTGGCTACGCCCGAACGACCTGATCTGGAATTACTGGGTCAACAACTACCTGCTCGGCAACAAGCCCCCCGCCTACGACATACTGGCCTGGAACGCCGACACCACCCGGCTGCCCGGCCAGTATCACTGTGATCTGCTCGACATGGTCGAGAAGAACCCGTACGTCAATGCGGGCGCACTCGAAGTGCTTGGCGTGCCGATCGACATGGCGCAGATCAAGCTCGGCGCCTACGTGATCGCCGGCATCACCGACCACATCACGCCGTGGCGCGCCTGCTACGGCACCGCGCGGCTTTTCGGCCCCAAGACCATGTTCGTGCTGGTCAACGCCGGCCACCTGCAAAGCATGATCAATCCTCCGGGTTCGCCGAAGGCCTTCTATTTCGCCAGCCCGGCCGCCACGGACGATCCGATGACCTGGGCGGAGGGGGCTCAGCCGACCTGGCAGGAGGGCAGCTGGTGGCCGCACTGGCGGGAGTGGATCCAGAGCAAGTCGGGTGAGCTGAAGACCGCGCCGACCAAGCTCGGATCGCGCAAGCACCGGCCGCTGGCATCGGCACCCGGCACGTACGTGATGGAGCGCTGAAGGCGGCGACGAAACACCCACTCGAGGAGAACCACCATGACCACCTACACCGCGCCCCTGAAGGACATGCAGTTCGTGCTGCACGAACTCGCGGGCCTGGATGCGATCGCCCGGCTGCCCGGGTACGAGGAGGTATCGCCCGACCTCGTCGACTCGGTGCTCGAAGGCGCTGCCACCTTCGCCAGCGAGATCTGGGGGCCGTTGAATCAGGTTGGCGACCAGGAAGGCTTGAAGCACCACGACGATGGCCGGGTCACGACACCCAAGGGCTTCATCGAGGCCTACGCCAAGTTCGTCGAATCGGGCTGGAACGGCCTGCGCTTCGACCCGGACTTCGGCGGCCAAGGCCTGCCCAAGCTCGTCGACACCGCGGTGATGGAGATGTGGAACGCATCGAACATGGCCTTCTCGATGGCGCCGCTGCTGACGCAGGGTGCGATCGAAGCGCTGTTCCTGCGCGGCAGCGACGACCAGAAGCAGCGCTTCCTGCACAAGATGGTGTCGGGCGAGTGGACCGGCACGATGAACCTCACTGAGCCCCAGGCCGGTTCGGACTTGGGCCTGATCCGCAGCAAGGCCACGCCCCGCGGCGACCACTACCTGATCCAGGGTCAGAAGATCTTTATCAGCTTCGGCGAGCACGATCTCACCGACAACATCGTTCATCTGGTGCTGGCGCGCACGCCCACGGCTCCCGAGGGCGTGAAGGGCATCTCGCTGTTCGTCGTGCCGAAATTCCTCGTCAATGAAGACGGCTCGCTGGGCGAGCGCAACGACGTGCGCTGTGTCTCGTTCGAACACAAGATGGGCATCCATGCCAGCCCGACCGCGGTGCTTGCCTTCGGCGATGGCGGTGGCGCCATCGGCTACCTCGTCGGTGAGGAGAACCGCGGCCTCGAGTACATGTTCATCATGATGAACGAGGCCCGCTTCGGCGTCGGCGTGCAGGGTCTGGCCGTAGCCGACCGCGCCTACCAGCTCGCGCTGGCCTGGGCGAAGGATCGCGTGCAGGGCAAGGACGCCACCGCGCCGAAGGGACCGAGCGTGCCGATCATCCGCCACCCTGATGTGCGGCGCATGTTGATGTCGATGAAGTCGCGCGTCGAGGCCATGCGCGCGCTCGCCTATGTCGTGGCCGCCATGATCGACCAGGCGCATCGTGCGCCGGACGAAGCGGCGCGCGCTTCGGCGCACGCGGGCGTCGACCTGCTGATTCCGATCCTGAAGGCTTGGTGCACGGAGACCGGCATCGAGGTCGCGTCGACAGGCATCCAGGTTCACGGCGGCATGGGCTTCATCGAGGAAACGGGCGCTTCGCAGCACCTGCGCGACGCGCGCATCACCTCGATCTACGAGGGCACCACGGGCATCCAGGCGAACGATCTGGTCGGGCGCAAGGTGCTGCGCGACGGCGGGCGCTCCATGGCGGCCTTGATCGGACAGATCGCTGACGTCTGCGATGAGCTCGAGCGCAGCGGCGACGCCCAGTTGAAGGCGATCGGCCAGCGCCTGCGCGATGGTTCCAGGTGCATGGCCGACGCCGTCGAGTGGATCATGGCAACGGGATCTCGCGATCTCAACGCCGTGCTGGCCGGTGCGGTGCCGTTCCTGCACCTGTGCGGCGTCGTGTGCGGCGGCTGGCAGATGGCGCGCGCGGCGCTGACCGCGCAGCGCAAGCTCGCGGCGGGTGACGGGGACCTGCCCTTCTATCGCGCCAAGATCGCGACCGCACGCTTCTTCGCAGACCAGGATCTCACGCGCGCCGCCGGCCTGCGAGATGCAGCCATTCACGCCGCGGCCGGCACGATGGCACTCGCCGAGGAGCAGTTCTGATGAAGATCCTCGTCGCCGTCAAACGAGTGGTCGACTACAACGTGAAGGTGCGCGTCAAGGCCGACGGCGCGGGCGTGGACATCGCCAACGTCAAGATGAGCATGAACCCCTTCGACGAAATCGCCGTCGAGGAGGCGGTGCGGCTGAAGGAAAAGGGGATGGCGACCGAGGTGGTGGCCGTCTCGTGTGGCGTCGCGCAGTGCCAGGAGACGCTGCGCACCGCCATGGCCATCGGCGCCGACCGCGGCATCCTGGTCGAGACGAGCGAGGAGCTGCAGCCCCTGGCCGTGGCCAAGCTGCTGCAACGCCTGGTCGAGCGGGAGAAGCCTGACATCGTGATCCTCGGCAAGCAGGCGATCGACGATGACTGCAACCAGACCGGCCAGATGCTCGCCGCGCTGCTGGGTCGGCCGCAGGGGACGTTCGCGAGCAAGGTCGAGGTCGAAGGCGGCCGCGTGCGCGTCACGCGCGAAGTCGATGGAGGACTGGAGACCGTCAGCCTGGCGACGCCGGCTGTGGTGACCACCGACCTGCGGCTGAACGAACCGCGATACGTGACCTTGCCCAACATCATGAAGGCAAAGAAGAAGCCTCTCGAAGTGCTGAAGCCCGCGGAACTGGGCGTCGACGTGGCACCGCGGCTCGAGACGGTCTCGGTGCGCGAGCCATCGACGCGCAAGGCTGGGGTCAAGGTGGCCGACGTCGCAGGGCTGGTTGAGAAGCTGAAGAACGAGGCCAAGGTCATCTGAGCATGCTCAGCGCCGAACGGGCATGAATACACAGGAACTCATAACGACCTACGGGCCACGCGAGTCGATGGCCTACGACGTGGTCGTCGTCGGCGCCGGCCCGGCCGGCCTCGCCACCGCCATCCGGCTCAAGCAGCTGCGACCCGAGGCCGCGGTGGTCGTGCTCGAGAAGGGCAGCGAGCCCGGCGCGCACACTCTGTCCGGCGCGGTGATGGACCCTCGTGCGATGAACGAGCTCTTCCCCGACTGGAAGGAGCGTGGCGCGCCGCTGAACCAGCCGGTGACCGGCGACGATGTGCTGACCCTCACCGAAACCGGCGCCAGGCGCATCCCCGACTGGCTGGTGCCGCGAAACTTCCACAATCACGGCAACTATGTTGTTGCGCTGGGCCATGTGGTGAAGTGGCTGGCGGAACAGGCGGAAGCGCTCGGAGTCGAGATCTTTCCCGGCTTCTCCGCCGCCGAAGTGCTGTACGACGAGCAAGGCCGCGTCAAGGGCGTGGCCACCGGCAACCAAGGCATCGGCAAGGACGGCGAGCCGACCGCCGCCTTCCAGCTTGGCATGGAGCTGCACGGCAAGTACACCGTGTTCGCCGAAGGCGCGCGCGGGCATCTCGGCAAGCAGCTGCTCGCGAAGTACGCCTTGAGCGAAGGCAAGGATCCGCAGAGCTGGGCCATCGGCGTCAAGGAGTTGTGGGAGGTCGCGCCGGAGAAGGCCAAGCCCGGTCTCGTCGTGCACACAGCCGGCTGGCCGATGGACAGATCCGCCTTCGGCGGCGGCTTCCTCTACCACCTGGAAGGCAACAAGGTCACGCTCGGCTTCGTCGTCGGGCTCGACTATGCGAACCCCTACCTGAGCCCGTTCGAGGAGATGCAGCGCTGGAAGACGCACCCGGCTGTCTCCGCCCACCTCGAAGGCGGCAAGCGCCTCTCCTATGGCGCCCGCGCCATCAACAACGGCAGCCCGCAAGCCTTGCCGAAGACAGTGTTTCCCGGCGGCGCCCTGGTCGGCTGCGACGCCGGTTATATGAACGCGGCGCGCATCAAGGGCAGCCATGCCGCGATCAAGAGCGGCATGTTGTGTGCCGAAGCGCTGGCCGGGGCGCTGGGCAGCGGCCGCGCGCACGACGAACTGACTGCCTACCCGGAAGCGTTCGACAAGAGTTGGCTCGCCGACGAGTTGCAGCAGACACGCAACTTCAAGCTCTGGTTCAAGAAGGGCGCGCTGATGGGCCAGCTGATGACCGGCATCGAGCAGTGGCTGCTGCCCAAGATCGGCATCAAGAGCCCGCCGTGGACCCTGCACCGATCCAAACCCGACCACGAGTACCTGAAGCCCGCCGCCGACTGCCAGCCCATCGTCTACCCCAAGCCCGACGGCCGGCTGACCTTCGACCGCCTGTCGAGTGTTTTCGTCAGCAACACGAATCACGAAGAGAACCAGCCCGCGCACCTGACGCTGAAGGACGCGAGCGTGCCGGTCACCGTGAACCTCGCCACCTACGCCGGCCCGGAGAGCCGCTACTGCCCGGCCGGCGTCTACGAGTTCGTGGACGACGCGGGCGGCGGCCAGCGGCTGCAGATCAACGCCCAGAACTGCGTGCACTGCAAGACCTGCGACATCAAGGACCCGACGCAGAACATCGTCTGGGTCACGCCCGAAGGCGGCGGCGGGCCCAACTACGCCGGCATGTGAGGCGCAGGGCGCCAACCTCAACCAACCCAGGAGAAAGCTTGCCATGGCTGTCCTCGTCATTGCGGAACACGACAACCGGTCCCTGAAGCCGGCAACGCTCAACTCCATCACGGCCGCCGCCGCGTTCGGCGTTTCGGTGGACGTGCTGGTGGCCGGGCACCAGGCCGCTGCGGTGGCCCAGGCGGCTGCCGCCGTGCCGGGCGTGGTGCGCGTGTTGCACGCCGATGCGACGGCGCTCGCCGGCCAGCTGGCCGAGAACGTCGCTGCACAGGTGGTCGCGGTGGCCGGTGAATACGACACCATCGTCTTTCCGGCGACCGCCCACGGCAAGAACGTGGCGCCGCGCGTTGCCGCCCAGCTCGACGTGGCGCAGATCAGCGACGTGACTCGCGTCGTGTCGATGAACACGTTCGAGCGTCCGATCTACGCGGGCAATGCCATCGCCACCGTGCGAAGCAAGGACCGCATCAAGGTCCTCACGGTGCGCACGACCGCCTTCGACGCAGCACCCGCGAGCGGCGGCAATGCGCGCCTTGCGCTGACGGCGGCGGTGGAGGATGCGGGGACGTCGGCCTTCGTGGGCGCCGAGATCGCCAAGCTCGACCGCCCGGAGCTCACCGCCGCCAGGATCATCGTCAGCGGCGGCCGTGGCCTTGGATCTGCGGAGAAGTTCGGCGAGGTGCTCACGCCGCTGGCCGACGCGCTCGGCGCCGCGCTCGGCGCGAGCCGCGCCGCCGTCGACGCAGGCTATGCGCCCAACGACTGGCAGGTCGGCCAGACCGGCAAGATCGTCGCGCCGCAGATGTACGTGGCCTGCGGCATCAGCGGCGCAATCCAGCACCTGGCGGGCATGAAGGACAGCAAGGTCATCGTCGCGATCAACAAGGATCCGGAGGCGCCGATCTTCAGCGTCGCCGACTATGGTCTCGAGGCCGACCTGTTCGCGGCGGTTCCCGAACTGACCGCCGCACTGCGGCACTGAGCTGGAAAGCCCGACATGCCGAGCAAGACCGTCGCTGTGCCTGCAAGCAGGAAACGCGTGAATGGCGCCAAGTCGACTGGGTCGCCCGACCTGCCACTGTTTGCGCTGGCGCGTCAGGTGCGGTCATGGGCCGACACCTTGCTGAGCGTGACCGGCAACGCAGCGGATATCGGCCTCAGCCTGGCGCAGGCGCGTGTCAAGGACCCCAAGAAGAAGCAGGCGGTCGCCAAGGCCGGCACCCAGTTGCGGCGCTGGCGCGAGGCGGCCGGGTTGACGGCGCGGGAACTGAGCGAGGCCGTCGGCCTCGGCGACGCGAAGCTGCTCGAGGAGGCCGAGGGCGGCGTGGCGGCGCTGCCGTTCGACGTCGTCTTGCGCCTGGCCGGAGTCCTGGGTCGAAACGATCCGATCCCGGTGGCCATGGCGCTGACACGCCAGTACAACCCCGAACTGTGGACGACCCTGGAGTCGCTGGGCATCGGCAAGCTCGCGGTACAGGGTGCGCGCGAGCGCGAGCTCGCCAACATCTACCGCGGCAACGATGCCGCGCGCAAGCTGCGCGATGAGGAGTTCGAACAGGTGTTGGCGTTCACACGCCAGGCGTTCGACATGGCGGTGGGCTTTCGTGGCGCAAAGCACGAGGGCGGCCCCCATGAGCCGCGGAAAGCCGGTCATCGATGAACCCGCGCGCACCAAGCAGCGCACATCAAGCGGGGCGAAGGCACGCTCATCGAAGCAGGGGGTGCCACGCACCGCCGCCGCGAAGGTCTCGCCCTCAAGAAAACGCAGCCAGCGCGAGCCAGCGCCGAGCGCACCCGCGCCGGAGCCCGGGCCGATGAAGCTCGCGAAGGTTGCCACCGCCGTGGCCACATCGCGGCGCGAGAACGCGCGCGCGATGCTCGAAGCTGGGCGCATGTCCGTCGCCGGCGTGAGGGCGCTGCTCGAACGCCGCGTCGAAACACTGCGCGAAACCCTGGCCGAGCTGCGTCTGGTCGGCAAACTCATGCACCATGCGGGCGCGCGCGAGAGCGTGGCGCATGTCGACGAACTGGCGCGGGGCGTTCTGCAACTGGCACTCTCCGGTGAGCGCGAGCTCAAGGGGATGGCAACATCGACGCAAGGAGAGGCACTCGGCATCCTTGCCCGGCGTCTGCAAGCCGATCTCGCAGAGTTCAGACGACTCAGTCGTACCTCCTTTCGGCAGTACAGATGATGCGAGAAATCGCTGCCGTGAACCATCTCGGCAGCATCCATAGCTGCCGCTCGTAAAGGGTAGGTATTGGCCGAGTGGAGCCGACTAGCTTTCGCCAACGAAAGGCCGGTGTGTACCAGTCTGCTGACCTCTGGGTCGAACTGGCGGTGCTCTCGGCACGGTAGTGACATTGAATCAATCGAAGTGGTCATCCACCCGCTGTCGCGCCTGCCCCCCAAATTTTCCCCGCCCGGATGCGCTGTCGGGCACCTGCAATCGCGGCGGCGCACTACACTTTCACGTACACGGTGCTATGCCGCACACGTGCAGCGCACCGGAACCTTCCCGGCCGGACCGCGCTACTGCCGGAAATCCTACTGTCTGAATAAGCACCTGCCGCCGGGAATCGCGGCGGGAATGTTTCGACGAAGTGTGCTTGCAGCTGCATCCGGCTGAAGTCACTTCAACCGCGACGAGAAGTGGCGGCTGGTAGTGGGGTTTCCAAGCATGCAACATGTTTTCAGTTCTGCCGACAGCAGGCTCGGTGGCCGTGCCGACTACGAGGACGGGCGTGATCGTCGCGTCGCAGGCGGTCAATCAGCAGAGGCGCGTCCAACATGATGGCGCCTTCCAGCAAGTTCCTCACCGAGGAACCGCCGATGGTGGTTTCTCGAAGCCTCGTCAAGGTCTTCGGGCTGTACGAAGGCCACCTCCTCCAGCACATCCACCACTGGCTGCATCTCAAGGCACAGGACCCACTGCGCTACAAGAACCATTTCGTCGATGGCCAGTACTGGATCGTCTGGACGATGGCGGAACTTCAGCAGCAAGTCCTGTTTGGCCCAGCGCCCGCTGACCAGTACAAGCGGGTCATCGACAAACTGCGCGAGCAGGGCGTCCTGCTGGTGGAGAAGCATGGTGACCCAGAGCTGCGCGACGCCGGCATCAGTGCGGGCCACGGCATCCTGAGCGGCCCGAGGCCAGGCATGCCTTGGGACCAGAACTGGTACTCGCTTGACTACTCGGAACTCTCGCTGGTGATCAGCGCCTGTGCGATTGCCGAGTCAGCGGATGCAAACGCCATTGCAGGTGCAACGGTTCCGACACCGCCGTTGCACGAACGGAGGCCTCGGTCGTCAAAGCGCGGACAAACCGTGGATCACGATCAATCGGCAGAGGCGGCTCAGGAGAGCACCACAACTAAGCATGAAGCGGCCGAAGCCGAATCACCGGATGCTAGCGGCGAGGATGCTCTTGCCCTCGACCTGACACGCATACCGAAGCTTCTCTGGTCCGAGGTAAGGGCCCTGCTTGCAAGCAGACCAGATGGTCAACGCTTTGCCGACCTGCTGTCGGCGAGCCTTGTCCGCGCTGCAGTGCTGCCGGAGGCCGGACGAATTCAATCGCCGATCCTGTTGTTGACGAACCTGCTTGCCGATCCGGCAGGTGTTGACTTTTCGGGAGCGGACATCGTGGCAGCTCAACGAGAAGCAGCGGCTACCCAGCGGCGCCTTGCCCTTGAAGGTCACGCGAAGGAGGTCGCCGAGGCCGAAGAAAGGCGAATCAATGAACTGCTGCACGCCGAAGCAGCGCAGCTTGCCATCGCGGCGATGTCGCAGAGCGACCGAGAGGCACTCCTCAGAGTGGCGTTGAAGCGAGACCCGGATTGGACGTTGCCGCTACTCCCCAATGGCGATATTCAGCGATCAATTGCTGCCGGGAAACTGCCGAAGGACCCGGCCGCTCGCGTGACGGTCTTGAAAGCGCTGGCCAAGATGAACTCCCCCATTGCCAAGGACGGGGCCACGCCGTGACCGAAGCCCGCGTGCTGCGGCCACGGCGGCCCACCGGCTTCTCGGCATTGGCCGGACCATGTTCAACACCCTTGTCAACGGTACTCCTCGCAGCTGCCATCGCGGCGATCAGGCGACCCATACGACAGCGGCCATCCTTGCTGGGCGCGGAAGCCGGCTCTGGCGTCCCTTCCCTTACTCTTCGGCTGCCCATGGCGGCCAGACATCTGCGGAGCGTGGTAGGTGAAGCAGGCTCAGAACGATCCCGTACTGCTCCGCGTGAACCTTCATCTCGCGAAGCGGGGTATCGGCGTTCGCATGCGGGAACCAGACCGAAGCTGAAATCTGAGTGCCCGGCCGGTCATCCTTGACCTCGGCATTGGCGGCAAGCGCCCCATCTGGCACGGGAATGACGTTGTTTCGTGTGCGGAAAAAAGCACCGGCTTTGGCCGCCGGCTCGCTCGACCAAGCCCAGTTCATGAAACCGTCCCTGGACATCACCAGCACGGCCTTCTCATCCGTGTACTGCAACCACTTCAGAATCGCGGCCGTCAACGACACGCCGTAACGATCGGCGCAATGCCCCAGCAAGTCCAGATCGACGGTGGTGGTGACCTGCTTTCGGTAGTCGTCGAGCGGCATCAACAAGTACGACGCGAACAGATCGGCCTGACCCTCGATGTCCTTGTCATCCTTCGACCAGTTCAGCATGTCGGCGTCGCTGCATTGGAACGACTCTCGGGCCTGTCGATGCAGGATGTAGTGCCCGAGTTCGTGAGCCTGCGTGAAGCGCACGCGGCCGGGTGAAGATACCGCTTCGTTGTACAGCAGCAGCCACTCTTTGCGCCCTTCGCCGGGGAACAAAGCGCCGTCAAACCCCTTGATGTTGGCGGCCTGCACCTGGGTGATCGGATCGCTCCAGCCGAAGATTCGCGCCGTCTCCATCGCGAGTGACGGTACGTCCACCGGGAATCGATCCACACCATGCGCGGCACTGAACACTTCCGCCAGTTTGGCCAACCGGTTGGCCGCGCGCTGCGGTGTCCAGACCTCCGGCATCACTGGGACTTCTTGAAGGTGCCCAGTATCTTGCGAAGCTGCTCTTTGGCCTCAGGCTCCAGCTTCTGGTAGCCACGGAAGAAGGCTTCGTCCAGATGCCGCTCCTGCGGGGCGCGCACATCTTCTTCGAAGAAATAGGTCGCAGCGACGCCGAGCGCGTCGGCCAGCGCCGTGAGCTTTTCTGCCGATGGCCGCTGCGATTCGCGGTTCTCTAGTTCCCAGAGGTAGCTCTTGCTGAGGCCAGCCAGTTCAGCCAGCTTTTCAAGCGTCAGTCCGCGCTGCTTGCGCAACTCGTGCAGCTTCTCGCCGAGACGTGTCGCCATGGTCCGTCTCCTGTCCAAGTGTGATGGCTTGAGACTACCACGGTACCGAACTTTTTCTTTGACATCCGAGAAAACCCGCGTAACATCCGCTCGTGTTCACGATTCCGAACTTTTTCTCATGACTCGCTGACCCGAGCCGATGCGCCAGAAGGAGCCTTTCAGATGTCCCGTACCCATATCGACCATCGCGACCTTGTGCTGTTTGCGGAAGATAAGGTCAACCTGCCCAAAGACAAGGCCGACGAATACCGCGCCCAGGCTCGACGGTTGCGCGAGAAATTGGAGGGCTACCTGTCCGAGCACCCCGACTTCTCGCTGAAGCGAATCCAGTTGTCCGGCAGTCTGGCGAAGGGCACGGCGCTGCGCTCGCTCAACGACATCGACATGGCCGTCTACATCAGCGGCTCGGATGCACCGCACGACACGCGGGCGCTGCTGGATTACTTGGCTGAACGGCTGCGCAAGGCCTACCCCAACTTCAGCCCTGACCAAGTCAAGCCGCAGACCTACTCGGTCACGGTGTCATTTCGCGGAACCGGTCTGGATGTCGACGTGGTGCCGGTCCTGTACGCCGGCCTGCCTGACTGGCGCGGCGATCTGATCAGCCAGGAAGACGGTTCGTTCCTGGAGACCAGCATCCCGCTGCATCTTGACTTCGCCAAGAAGCGCAAGCAAGTCCAGCCGAATCACTTCGCGCAGGTCGTGCGCCTCGTGAAGTTCTGGGCTCGACGCATGAAGCAGGAGCGCGACGGCTTCCGACTCAAGTCTTTCATGATCGAGATGATCCTGGCCAAGCTGTGCGACGACGGCGCGGATTTCTCGGACTACCCCGAAGCACTGCAATCGTTCTTCACCTACGTAGCGAAGTCCAACCTCCGCGAGCGCATCGTCTTTGAGGATCACTACAAGGCATCGAGCGTGGCCAAGCTCGACGACCCGGTCCAGATCATCGACCCCATCAACGCGAGTAACAACGTGGCGCGGCTATACACCGCAGAGAACGCCGATGACATCGTGGAGGCCGCCCTGGATGCAGGCGAAGCCATCGATTCCGCCTTGGCGGCGCCGAACAAGGAACTGACGGTGTACTACTGGCAAAAAGTCTTCGGCCCTTCTTTTCAAGGTTGAACAGCATGAGCTACAGCTTCACCGCCACCGAAACAAAGACCTTCACGCTGACACATGCGAAGCACCTCGCAGCGAAGGTGACCGCAGACCTCAAGCGTTTGCAGCGCCTGTACGGGGATGTCTCCGACGAACGCATTGCTCAATTCGAAGGTGAGGCAGCCGAACTGCTGCGTCAGGGCTACCTGGGAACCGTCACGTACGGATTCAAGCGGGACGGGAGTTGGATCGAGCCTACGCTGCGTTATACGGCGAGCGACCTGGCGAACGGCGGCACGGATGACGATCCTGGGCGCGTCCGTCCAGGCATCAACATCAGCGGCGCAAGTTTTCACAGCTACTTGACCTACAGCTCGGCCTGGTGGGCGTTGACGCCCGATCAGCGCGCAGCCATCGAACGACAACTGCCGTTGCAGCGAACAGGCCAGCCAGAACCGCAGGTCAACGGCTACTTCGCCGACGACAAGACTTACTCGTCCGGCGGCCGCTCGCTCGGCCGTGCCAGCGTAAAGAGCTATTGATATGAGCCAGCAATCCAATCTCCAGGGTCTGTTCGAGCGCCCAACGACGTTGCCCGATCCTGACGCCCAAGGGCGCCTCGCGCGCCTGGTGGGCATGGACGACAAGATCAAGCGTCTGGCGAACGTGTTGGGCGTTCTGATCAACCCGGCTGGGCTTCGGAAATGGCAGGACAAGCACCATGCCGATGCTGACGGGCTGCTCGACGCCGTCATCCGCCGCCCGCCGCTGGTGGTCCTCTCGGGCGATGTGGGCTCAGGCAAGACGGAACTGGCAGAGACGATCGGTGACAAGGTTGCGCGTCAGGAGAAGATCGACATCACGCTGTTGCCGTTGAGCCTTTCATCGCGCGGTCAAGGCCGCGTTGGCGAAATGACCCAACTCGTCTCTGCCGCATTCGAGCACGCGTTTCAAGAAGCCAGCAAGTTCAAGTCAACCAAGGGAGCCGCGCGCGGCGGCGTGATCTTGCTGATTGACGAAGCCGACGCCTTGGCGCAGTCGCGTGAATCAGACCAGATGCACCATGAGGACCGGGCGGGCGTCAATGCCTTCATTCGTGGCATCGATCGCTTTGCCAATGGAGGGCTTCCTGCCGTGGTGTTGATGTGCACCAACAGACTGAACGCCCTCGACCCAGCCGTTCGCCGCCGAGCTGCGGACATTCTGTTGTTCGAGCGGCCCGACGCCGAGCAAAGGCTCGAAGTGCTTTCCCGACGCCTGGTAAGCGCCGGGTTCGGTAATGCCGATCTGCAGGCGCTGGTGGCGGCAACAGGTGAACAGCCCAAGCGCGCCTACGGGTTCACGTATTCGGACATCACGCAGCGGTTGCTGCCGGCCATCGTGCTGGACGCCTATCCGGACGGCCCGATCAAGCCGTCGCGCGCCATCGAGCTGGCAAGGTCCATTCTGCCCACGCCCCCATTTCGCGACACGTGAACCCGGTGGCCGAGACGCGCGCCGCCAATCAGAACTGATATGGGACCAACATGACTCAAGCCGTTGCCGTCCGCAGAGATGGGGATGCCTTCCAGGCCAGAATCTTCTGGCGCAAGGCCGCATGCTTGCTGGACCCGAAGAGTCCAGTGACGCAGGTAGGATTCGAGTCGGGGCCAAAGGGCTTTGACGATGTCTGGGTCGCCTACTCGGCCGACCGTGCGCCGAGCGATCATGAAGGTCGGCCGATCTTGCGAGAGCACATCCAGTGCAAGTGGCACGTCTCCGTGAACGACTTCGGCCACGCCGATCTGATCGAGCCAGAATGGATCAACGCCAACAGGTTCTCGCTGTTGCAACGCGCCCGCGCTGCACAGGTGGCGCATGCACGCGATGGCTTCGGTGCACGGTTCAAGCTCCTCACCAACTGGCGCATCGGGCAGACCGATCCGCTGCGCGGCTATATCAATCAGAAGTCGAAGACGCTGCGCTTGAAGGACTTGTTCGACGGATCAACCGACCGTTCCGCAGCCGGCAAGGTCAGAAAACTCTGGCGCGAGCACCTGGGCATCGACGACCAGGAACTCATGCTGCTGGCGAGGACGTTGTCACTGGACACGGACTCCACGTCACTGGAGGATCATCGGGACAACCTAGACCTGCTGTTCGAGAACCGCGGTCTGCGCCGCGTGCCCGTCAGCGAGAGCAGCTTCGTGTACGACGACGTTGCGTTTCAGTGGCTCGCGCAAGGTCGGCTGGACTTCAATAGGCAAACGTTTCGCGAAGCCTGCAAGCGTGAGGGTCTGCTGGACGGCGACGGTCGCGCGCATATGGTGTTCGGAGTGAAATCGTTCGAGCACCCCTTCGATCGGCTGGAGGATCGTTGCACCGTGGTGCTTGATCTGATTCCGCACTTCGACGAACGAGCCATTCGCGATCAGGCCAACTGGGCGACCACGCTCTATCCCAAGCTCAAGACCTTTCTGCAGAGTGCCGCCACGGGCAATCAACATCTCCGACTGATTCTCGACGCGCACATCACGCTGGCCTTCGCCGCAGGCTCGGTACTGAACATCAAGTCCGGCCGCAACGTCGAGATCGAGCAAAGAACCATTCATCGGAATGTCTGGCACTCAGGCGACATACCGCGCGATCCTTCCTGGCCGGGGTGGCAGTTCGATTTAGAACCGTTGACCGAATCCGTTGGAGACATGGCTGTCGCCGTGTGCCTCACCCACGACGTGGTCCCGGCCGTGAAGGCGCACATCGCGGCTTCGCTACCTCAGGTGAGTTCCTTGTTGATCGCGCGTCCCACGTGCGGCGCCGGGGCCAAATCGGTCGTTTGCGGTCAGCACGCGTTCGATCTCGCAGAAGCATTGGCACTCCAGATCAATCATCAGCGACGAGTGGACAGGCCGCCGTTGCACCTCTTCATCGCAGCGCCGAATGCCTTCACTTTCTTCCTAGGACAACGGCAGCCCGGCCTCGGAAAGACCACGCTGTACGAGTACGACTTCGAAGGCGCAAATGGCGGTGGCTACATGGCATCACTGGTGCTGCCAATCTGACGACTCGGATGGGTCCGTCGGTTCGTCTAGGGTTGTGCGGCGACCTTCGGTTCGGCCGTGTCGCTGACAGACCGGCCCGACACCGATGGCTCCGTCAGTGGCGGATGTGACCGCTTCTTCAACGCGTTGGCCAGCAGCTCATTCAGCATCGCAACCTGTGCCCGCAGTTCGGTAACAGCTGCCTCGGCAGCGGCGGCCCGCTCAGGCACGCGCTCAAGCCCTTGAGCCGCCTTTTTAACCTCTGAGAAACGGATGTCGGCGCGGGCGATCGACTTGTTTGCATCGTCGAGATGCGCTTCGGCGATATCGGCACGTCGCTCTGCCGCAGATCGCCTCTCATCCAACGCTGCGACATCGGACCTCAGAGAAGCAAGTTCCGAACGCAATGCTCCTTCTCGCGAAAGAGCCTCTTCGACCCGCGAGTCGGCGGTTTCGGACTTGATTTGGGCCTTCGCGCACTCGAGACGCAGAGCCTCGGCTGTAGCCTTTTCACGCTCGAAAGTTGCTTTGAGTTCTTGAACCTCCGCAAACTGTTCTTTCAGCCGACCAGCAAGCGTGTCGCGCTCGCTGGTGCGCACCGCCAAAGCCTGTGTCAGTTCCTCAATCTGGATTTCGAAGCTCTCACCGCTCTCGGCCAAATCCGCCAGCTCTGCCCTCACCTGAAGCAGTCGTAGCTCGGATTCCTCTCTCGCAACTACCGCCGCTGCGCTCAACGCCCGTGCAATGTCGGCAGCCAACTGTGGGGGCAATTGCGGAGGCGGCCCCTGGGGGTCCACCGGGCGAGACTTATCGCGCCAGGCCCCCAAGTGCCTTTGGACTGTGTTGGGCGAACCGATGGGCATGCCCGGACCAGCGCGCTTTGCAAGCTCGTCGCGGATCGCCTTTGTGCCTGGGTCTTTGTTGCCTGCGGCATACAACGCATTGGCGATTGCCGCCACCTGCTCAAACGTAACTGAAGTGCGCGCCATGAAACCGCCTTGTATTCATACCGTAACCGTATTTCTGGTGTATTCGTACAGATACGGCTACGACGACTCAGATGGGACTCGACCGTTCGATTTCGAATGGCCAAGTCTTTGTGCTTCAAGATGCCGCATTCGCCGCCAACCAGGGCGCGAGCGGCCGGGCCGTGCGGAAGACGTTGAACATTTGCGGAAACTCAGCAAATTCCGACTCATGCGCATCGACCCACCAACGTGCATCACGTATCACACTGGTCGCCTGATCCCAGGTCTTGCAGTGGTCTGCAACATGTTGTGCGAATTCGGTGGCTTGGCGCGTTGAAACAGCCATCGAGAATCCCCACCACGGTTGAGCATCGGCAATCAGCATTGCCTCCTCAGACCGGAGCCACGGCGGCAGTTTGAATTCAAGGCCACAGCGGCTGATAGCCGCCTTGTAAAAGGTCAGTTGCTGCCATCGCGGTTCGCACCCATAGTGAAGCAAGGTCGCCAGCCACACGAAGCGATCAGCAATCTCATCGGGATGTTCGGCGACTGCGCCGTCCAGATCGCAGATGCAGAAGATGGTGATGCCCTCCTCTTCCAGGCACTCGAAATCAGCGGGTGATAGCACATGGGTCGCACCGGCACTGTTGGTGACCCGCAGGACACGAACTCGGCCGAGCGAAAGGCTCGCGGCAACTGCGTGCAATTCCTTGATGTCGGATGCCGGTGCGGACTTGGCCAAAATTTCCGACATGCCGCGCGGACCCTCGTAGTCGTTCATCCTGACGCACGCCGGCAGCCCATCTTCGATGTGGAGGGCCATCGCAGGGCTGCTCTCAATCAGAGGGAGTTCGTAGAAGCATTTCATTCTCATTCCTTATCAAAACGTCGAATTGACAACAGGAATTTACGAGCCTCAGCTATAACTTTCCACATTATTTCAATGATCAACTCTCGCACTCGCAATTCTGAAAAGTGATACGAATTGCGAAGTGCGCTCGTTTGCCTGAAACGCTTCCAGGTGCACTCGGAAACTGGCCCATTTGCGCATTTATTATTCGGGTAAAACGTCTAGAGATAACGGATGTTCTATCGAGGTAGACCGAAGCGATTTGAGGCGACTTTTTCGATCACTTCATTCCCTCGTTTCCGCGAAACGCGGCTCTGTATGCAGATTATTTATTCACGCGTTTCGGAGTAACGACGCTCGTTTAGGAGCAACGAATTCACCGGCGATTCTTTTGGCGTTGCGGAAATGCCACGAACAGGGTGAGTTGGTTCCTTCAAGCGGGGCGCAGGACGCTGTTTGCCTCCCGGATTCGCTCAATTTCTGAATGAGAAATTGGTGTTTGGGAAGCCATACGGACCTCGGAAGTCAGTTCTTGTCCTTTGATGAACCTGCAATCTTCAAAGTCACTTCAGGTTTGATCACGACCTCGCGTGGATCGGCGCAGCCTTGACTACGCGTTCCGCATGCGCCGAATCGACACGTATGGCCCATGGCGTCAAGGCCGTTGCGCTGTACGGCAAAACAACGTACAATCCAAGTCCAACCTGAGAACAGCCATGACCACCCCCGCAAGCACCCGCACAGCCCGCGTCGAGGCACGCATTGCGCCAGACGCCCTGGCTGTCGTCCGCCGTGCTGCCGAACTCCAGGGCAGGAGCATCAGTGACTTCCTGGTGGCTGCGGCCCTGAAGGACGCGCACCAGACCATCGAAGACGCCCAGATCATCCGGCTGTCCGTCGATGATCAACATCGTTTCGCCGAACTGCTGCTCGACCCGCCGCCGCTGGCACCTGCGATGCAGCGGGCGCTCAAGGCTCGCAAAAGATTGATCGCTGACTCGAAGTGACTTCGGCCTTCCGCGTCGAGGTACTGGGCGCCGGCCACGCCCGAGACGGCTTCTCTTGCGGCGCTGAAGCGCTGGACATCTATTTCGCCCGCCAGGCCACCCAGGACGTGAGGCGCCGGGCCAGCGCGTGCTATGTCGCGGTTGAGGTCGGCAGCGGCAAGGTGGCTGGCTACTACACGCTGGCGGCCGGCGGTGTCCCGCTGACCGATCTGTCCGAGGCGATGTCAAAGCGACTTCCACGTTACCCCTCGGTGCCGGTCGCCAGGGTGGGCCGGCTCGCCGTCGATCAGGCCTTCCACGGACAGAAGTTGGGCGGCGCCCTGCTGGCGGACGCAGCCGTTCGCGCTGCCCGCTCCGAAGTCGCCGTCTTTGCCCTGGTGGTAGATGCCAAGGACGACACTGCGGTCGCCTTCTACCGCCACCACGGATTCGAAGGCTTCGGCTCCAAAGATCGGCAACTCATCGTCTCGCTGAAGCACTTCGCACGCGAAGCGGAATAGCCGAGTGCCGGTAAGCTCGCAGAACAAGCACAAAGCCGTTTGGCAAGTCCTGAGCAGATTGCGCGGCACCACGATCAAGAGCCATGCGCTCCAACACGGCGACCGGACAAAAAGAGGAGGCCCATGTCACTGACGTTCTTCGAACACCCGATCCTGAATTCGCCCTACGCCTACCCGGCCAGGCATTGGGAGTTGGACGCCGACGGGCAGCCGACGAATGCGCTGATCGAGTCTCGCCGCCGCTCGGACCTGATCACGCCCGTACCGAAGGCAAAGAAGCGCAAGACCTCCAAGGTGCAGGTCGAACTAGACCTGGGTGCAGACGATGCAGGCCTGAGTACGGCCGAACAGAAGTACGACCCCACGCCCATCATCAACGAATTGCGCGGCTACGTTGATACCTGGCGCGCACTGCCAAGCCCGCAGCAATGGCAAGTCACGCCCGAGACCGCGCGCCTGCTGCAGCACTGGCGCCATCACACGTTCCAGAACCAGCGGCCCTTTTTCTGCCAGATTGAAGCAGTCGAGACAGCCATCTGGCTGACTGAAGTTGCTCCCAAGCTTGGAGCCGCCGGCAAGAAGTTCCGGGACCACCTGGCGGGCGCCAATGCGATGTCCAACCCAGACCTCTTCCGCATCGCGCTCAAGCTGGCCACGGGCGCCGGCAAGACCACCGTGATGGCCATGCTCATTGCCTGGCAGACTGTCAACGCTGTGCGCCACTCAGGCAGCAAACAGTTCACTCGCGGCTTTCTCATCGTCGCCCCGGGCCTGACCATCAAGGACCGCCTGCGCGTGCTGTTGCCGCAAGACCCGGAAAGCTACTACGTCAGCCGAGAGATCGTACCGGGCGACATGCTTGGCGACATCAAGCGCGCCGTCATAGTCATCACCAACTACCACGCCTTCAAGCTGCGCGAGATCCTGGACGTCACCGCCGCCGGCCGGGCGTTGCTGCAAGGCCGTGGTGCGCCGCTACAGACTCTGGAAACTGAAGGCGAGATGATCAAGCGCGTGATGCCCGAACTCATGGGCATCAAGAACGTGCTCGTCATCAACGACGAGGCCCACCACTGCTACCGCGCGAAGCCCAAGGAAGCCGAAGCCGACATCGAAGACCTCAAGGGCGACGAGAAGGACGAGGCGAAGAAGAACAACGAAGCCGCCCGCTTGTGGATCAGCGGCATCGAGGCCGTCAAGCGCAAGCTCGGCGTGCCCACCGTGTTCGATCTCTCGGCCACGCCGTTCTTCCTGCGCGGTTCGGGCTATGCTGAGGGCACGTTGTTTCCCTGGACGATGTGCGACTTCTCGCTGATGGACGCCATCGAGTGCGGAATCGTCAAGCTGCCTCGGGTGCCGGTGTCCGACAACATCACCGGTGCCGACGCACCGAAGTTCCGCAACCTGTGGGACCACATCGGGAAGCGCATGCCGAGGAAGGGCGTGCGCAACGCCGGCAAGCTGGACCCGTTGGCCTTGCCCACGGAGCTGTACACCGCGCTGGAGGCGCTGTACGGCCACTACGCCAAGATCTTCGACAGCTGGCTGGCGCAAGGCATCGAGGTGCCGCCGGTGTTCATCGTCGTCTGCAACAACACTGCCACTTCGAAGCTGGTCTATGACTACGTATCGGGCTTCGAGCGCACCAACGACACCGGCGGCAGCACGCTGGAAAGCGGCCGTCTCAAGCTCTTCCGCAACTACGACGAGAACGGCCAGAAGCTGGCCCGCCCGCGCACGCTGCTGATCGACAGCGAGCAGCTCGAATCCGGCGAGGCGCTAGACCCTGGCTTCCGCGACATCGAAGCCGACACCATCGAGCGTTTCCGCCGCGAAATCATGGAACGCACCGGCGATCGCGCTGCAGCCGACAAGCTCACCGATGCCGATCTGCTGCGCGAGGTGATGAACACGGTGGGCAAGCCCGGCAAGCTGGGCGAAGGCATCCGCTGCGTGGTCAGCGTGTCCATGCTCACCGAGGGCTGGGACGCCAACACCGTGACGCACGTACTCGGCGTTCGTGCCTTCGGCACGCAACTGCTCTGCGAACAGGTGGTGGGCCGTGCCCTACGTCGGCAGAGCTACACGCTGAACGCGGACGACAAGTTCGACGTGGAATATGCCGACGTGCTGGGCATTCCCTTCGACTTTGCCGCCAAGCCGGTGGTCGTCCCGCCCAAGCCGCCGGTAAAGACCACGCGCGTGCAGGCCATCAGCCCCGAGCGCGATGCGCTGGAAATCCGCTTTCCGCGCGTCGATGGCTACCGCGTCGAGCTGCCGGCCGAGCGGTTGAAAGCCACTTTCAGCGCGAACTCCAACCTCACCCTCACGCCCGACCTGGCGGGCCCGTCCACCACGCAGAACCTGGGCATCGTGGGTGAAGGCGTCAACCTGACGGTGCAACACCTGGAGGACACGCGCGACAACACGATCGCCTTCCACTTGGCCAAGCACCTGCTGTACCGCAAGTACCGCGACCCAGGCCAGGACCCGAAGCTCCACCTGTTCGGACAGCTCAAGGGCATCGCGCAGGAATGGGTTCGCGATCACCTGAAGTGCAGCGGCGGCACCTGGAAGGCTCAGGTGATGCATCAGGAAATCACCGACATGGCCTGCGAGCGCATCCATGCCGCCATCAGCGCCTCGCTGGCCGGCACGAATGCCGTGCGCGTGGTGCTCGACCCGTTCAACCCCACCGGCAGCACGCGGTACGTGAACTTCACGACCGCCAAGCAGACCCTGTGGGCCACCCAGGGCCCGCCGCCCAAGAGCCACGTGAACTGGGTGGTGGTCGACAGCGACTGGGAGGCCGAGTTCTGCCGCGTGGCTGAAGCGCACCCGCGTGTGCTGGCCTACGCCAAGAACCACAGCCTGGGCTTCGAAGTGCCCTACCGCATGGGCGGCACCCAGCGGCACTACCGCCCGGACTTCATCGTGCGCGTCAACGACGGGCACGAGAGCCCCTTGAACCTCGTGGTCGAGATCAAGGGCTTCCGTGGCGAAGACGCGGTCGCCAAAGCCGACACCATCGCCACGCAATGGGTTCCAGGCGTCAATGCACTGGGCAGTTATGGCCGGTGGGCCTTCGCCGAGTTTCGTTCGGCGCACGACCTCGAAGCCGACTTCGCGGCCCTGATCGAAGACCTGATCGAAACGCAATCTGACCTGAGCGAAGCGAACGCCCGTCTCGCAGAGAGTTCCATAGGCCAAACCGCGTTCCTTCAACTGCTCAGAGCCGATGGCACGCTATGAACTGCGTTTCAAGCCTTCGGTGGCCAAGGACCTTCGCAATGTGCCCAAGCAGGAGGTGCAGCGCATCATGAACTGCATCGAATCGTTGCGCGACGACCCCCGGGCGCCGGGCTGCAAGAAGCTCAGCGGCGCTGACCTGTACCGCGTGCGGCAAGGCGTCTATCGCGTCGTCTACGCCATAGACGATGGCACGGTCACGGTCGAAGTGGTCCGAGTGGGCCACCGTGGCGATGTCTATCGCAGCAACTAGAACGAAATTCAGGGACGGAGCCGATGGCCACCAAGAAATCAGGAAGCACCTTCGTCGGCGTGGACGCGCTGAAACACAGCGACGACAAGCGCAAGAACATCCCCACCGCCGAATACCAGAGCCTGATGGCCGAAGAGGCCAGGAAGCCCGTGCAGGTGAGCTACCCACGCGCAACCTCCAACGCCGACGGGCTGCAGGCCGAGAAAGCAACGCGCAACCGCGACCTTGATCCGCAACTGGTGTGGCGCGGCAAGGACGAGCAGGACTGGACCGATCTGGTGGTGAACGCGCCGCCACTCTATATCCAGGAGAAGGTGCACCCCAAGGTACTGATCGACGACCTGCTGCGGCAGAGCCGCGAGCGGCGCGAAGCCGCCGACGCGGCGGCAGGCGGCACCGTGGATATGTTCGGCGATTTCAACGGCATCCCGGCCGGCGCCGACAAGACCGACTTCTACGCCCACGACCAGAACTGGACGAACCGCATGATCCTGGGCGACAGCCTGCAGGTGATGGCGAGCTTGGCTGAGCGAGAGGGCCTGCGCGGTAAGGTGCAGTGCATCTTCTTCGACCCACCCTACGGCATCAAGTTCAACTCGAACTTCCAGTGGAGCACCACCAGTCGCGACGTGCGCGACGGCAATCGCGATCACATCAGCCGCGAGCCCGAGCAGGTGAAGGCTTTCCGCGACACTTGGCGCGATGGGATCAACTCGTACTTAACGTATCTCCGTGACCGGCTCACAGTAGCGCGCGATCTGCTGACAGAAAGCGGTTCGGTCTTTGTCCAGATCGGCGATGAGAACGTGCACCGTGTCCGAGCACTGCTGGACGAAGTCTTCGGCGACACGAATTTCTGCACGATGATCAGCTATTCGAAGACGACGACCACCACCGGAGACCTGCTGCCCGCGACGACTGACTTCATCCTCTGGTACGCAAAGGACAGAGCTCAAGTCAAATACAGAAGTCTTTTCGTAGACAAGGTGATCGGCTACGCCGGCGCAACGAAGTACGACCAAGTCGAGTCGGAGAATCTTCTTCGGCGAACCTTGACTTCAAGCGAGCGAGCGCAGCCGGACCTCATTCCTAAGGGCGGTCGTGTCTTTACGCTCGATAACCTGACTTCTCCGAGAATTCGTGAGGGCCGGACCGGCTACTACGGTGTCCAGTTCAACGGGAAGGAATACTTCCCTCAGCAAGGCGAGTGGAAGACCCACAAGGCCGGTATGCCTCGACTTCTGGCGGCAAATCGAGTCTATGCGGCGAGTGGCGGAGTTCGCTACATCCGCTACCTGAACGACTTTCCGGCTGTAGTGTTGTCAAACACTTGGCTCGACATCGGCGGCATACAAAGCAGAGTCGATCCCAAGGTATATGTAGTTCAAACGTCCACCACTGCGGTGCAACGTTGCATGTTGATGAGCACTGACCCCGGCGATCTAGTCCTTGACCCAACTTGCGGGTCCGGAACGACAGCGTACGTCGCCGAGCAGTGGGGGCGCCGCTGGATCACTATTGATACATCGCGTGTCGCACTTGCGCTGGCCCGCGCTCGCATCATGGGCGCACGCTACCCCTACTTCCTGCTCGCTGATAGCCCCGAGGGCCAGATGAAGGAAGCCGAGGTCACACGAGGCGTGCCCAGCAGTCAGCCCACGCGCGGCAACATCCGCCAAGGCTTCGTCTATGAGCGTGTGCCGCACGTCACGCTGAAGAGCATCGCCAACAACGCCGAGATTGATGTCATCTGGGACCAGTGGCAGGCCAAGCTGGAGCCTTTGCGCGAGCAGCTGAACGCTGCGCTCAAGAAGACCTGGGCCGACTGGGAGATTCCGCGCGAGGCCGAAGACCCGTGGGAGGTCAAGACGCAGAAGATCTTCTGGGAACTGAGGGCTGAGCAGGCACGTGGCAATGATGCGAGCCCGTCCAAGATAGCGGAGTGGCTACGGGCAATCAACCACAACCTCAAGCGTGCGTTCACGCTGACGACGCTTCCAGTGCGCCCTGCCGATTTCTGGCCCGAAGTGCCGGCCCGGCTACATGCCGAATGGTGGCAGGCCCGCATCGCCCGGCAGCAGGAGATCGACAAGTCCATCGCGGCCAAAGCCGAGAGCGAGTACCTTTGTGACAAGCCCTACGAGGACAAGAAGCGCGTGCGCGTGGCCGGTCCGTTCACTGTCGACAGCCTGAGCCCTCACCGCACGTTGGCGATGGACATCGACGACGGGCTGATCGACGGCGTTCGCCAGCCCAAGGCCGAGTACGAGGCCAAGTCCGACTTCGCAGCCGTGATGCTGGAGAACTTGAAGGCTGCCGGCGTGCAGCAGGCTCACAAGGCCGACCGCATCAGCTTCACCAGCATCATTGGCTGGCCAGGCGAGTACGTGTGTGCCGAAGGGCGCTACATGGAAGGCGAGAAGGAACGCCGCGCGGCCATCTTCATCGGCCCCGAGTTCGGCACCGTCTCGCGGCCAGACCTGGTCAGCGCCGCACGCGAGGCCGCCGACGCCGGCTTCGACGTGCTGATCGCCTGCGCCTTTAACTACGAGGCGCATGCCGCTGAATTCGAGAAGTTGGGCCGCGTACCCGTGCTCAAGGCACGCATGAACCCCGATCTACACATGGCCGGCGAGCTGAAGAACACCGGCGCGGGCAACCTGTTCGTGGTGTTCGGCGAGCCCGACATCCGCATCGAGCCGCAGGCCGATGGCCTGGTGCGCGTGCGCGTCAAGGGCGTCGATGTGTTCCGGCCACAGACCGGCGAGATCGAAAGCGGCGGCATCGACAGCATCGCCCTGTGGATGATCGACACGGCCTACAACGAGGAAAGCTTCTTCGTCCGCCAGGCCTACTTCCTGGGCGCCGCCGACCCCTACAAGGCGCTGAAGACCACGCTGAAGGCCGAGATCGACGCCGAGGCCTGGGCCACCCTGAACAGCGATGTGTCGCGGCCGTTCGAGAAACCAAAGACCGGACGCATTGCGGTCAAGGTGATCAATCACCTGGGCGACGAAGTGATGAAGGTGTTTGGCGTGGCCTGAAAGAAAAACCCCCAGCACCGAAGTGTTGGGGGTTTAGGGGTGGGTCTTGCACCGAAGTGCATCTCGTTGCCGGGCAACGACTCGTCCACGTCAATGAGCTTTCGCTCAGTCCTGGTGAAACCTGTTCACCTGCTCAGATCAGCTCTGAGCAATAGCACCTTCCCAGTCGAATGAAACCCATCCGACATACCGCCTTGCCATCAGCGCGGTGCGCTTTGCCTTTCCGCATAGCTAGCTGTAGGTTGATAAACATCCTGTTCGGATGGTGTTATTCGGTTCTCCACATGGTTGCAGCCAACCGTTCAAAGAGCATACCCAGGGGGCCAACCCTGGAGATTCGATCAAGCGCCAACCTGATCGAACCTGAATCCTGCTTGCGCAGGTTTGTCACTCACACTCACCGGGTTTCACCCAGCGCTATTTCGCACGGCCTTGGCTTTCGATACTCCCTCGGACCACATCGGTTCAGCCCTCGGTTTCAAACT
>Ga0138256_10000900_pt1 | contig 31981 bp, 32 predicted proteins | sample KNB2016incub_MG_FD_105486 | JGI IMG/M metagenome (GOLD analysis project Ga0138256, IMG submission 105486) | Active sludge microbial communities from wastewater in Klosterneuburg, Austria - KNB2014incub_MG | ecosystem: Engineered > WWTP > Activated sludge > Unclassified | place: Austria... | reverse complement strand
TGCTCCCGCTTCAAGCCGGCCAGCACGCGGCGCGTGTAGTCCAGGCTGAAGCGCTGGAAGGCGCCGTCGGCCAGCACGCCGCCCCAGCTGTCGAACAGCATCAGCGCCTGCGCGCCGGCGTCGACCTGGGCGTTGAGGTAGGCCGTCACGGCCTGCGCATTGATGTCCAGCACGCGGTGCATCAGGTCAGGCCGGCCATAGAGCATGCTCTTGACCAGCCGGTAGTCGCTCGAGCCCGCGCCTTCGACCATGTAGCAGGCCAAGGTCCAGGGGCTGCCCGAGAAGCCGATCAGCGGCACCCGACCGTCCAGTGCGCGGCGGATCGAGGTCACCGCATCGAACACGTAGCGCAGCCGGTCGAGGTCAGGCACCTGCAATGCGGCGACGGCGGCCTCGTCGCGCAGCGGATGCGCAAAGCGCGGCCCCTCGCCGACGCCGAAGCTCAGGCCCAGGCCCATTGCATCGGGCACGGTGAGGATGTCGGAAAACAGGATCGCGGCGTCGAGCGCGTAACGGTCCAGCGGCTGCAAGGTCACCTCGGTGGCGTACTGCACGTTGGTAGCCAGGCCCATGAAACTGTTGCCGGCCTTGATGCGCGTGGCGCGGTACTCGGGCAGGTAGCGCCCGGCCTGGCGCATCAGCCAGATCGGCGTGTGGGTGGTGGGCTGGCGCAGGCAGGCGCGCAGGAAGGTGTCGTTGCGAAGCGGGGCGAACATGCGATCGATTATCGGTGTCGGTTGGCGTGCTGCCAGACAGCACGAAGCCCGCACGCGGCGGGCTTCTTGGGCAGGTGCGCGGTGGTCTACTTGCGGCGCAGCTTGGTGATGGCGGCGATCTGCGCGGCCATGGTCGCGAACTCGCTTTGGGCACGCGCCAGGTCGATGTCGCTCTTGGCATTGCGCATCGCTTCTTCGGCCAGGCGCTTGGCCTCGATGGCCTTGGCCTCATCGAGATCGTGCCCGCGGATGGCGGTATCGGCCAGCACCGTGACGGTGCCCGGCTGTACCTCAAGAATGCCGCCAGCGACGAAGACAAATTCTTCCTCGCCGTTGTCGGCGCGCTGGATGCGCACCGCACCCGGCCTGATGCGCGTGATCAGCGGCGTGTGGCGCGGCAGGATGCCGAGTTCGCCGTTTTCGCCCGGCAGCGCGACGAACTTCGCCTGGCCGCTGAAGATGCTCTCTTCGGCACTGACGACATCGACCTGGATGGTGGCCATGACGGCTCCTAGTTATTGAATCTTCTTGGCTTTCTCGAAAACCTCGTCGATCGTCCCGACCATGTAGAACGCCTGCTCGGGCAGGTGGTCACATTCGCCTTCCACGATCATCTTGAAGCCGCGGATGGTTTCTTTCAAAGGGACGTACTTGCCCGGGCTGCCGGTGAAGACCTCGGCGACGTGGAAGGGCTGCGACAGGAAGCGCTGGATCTTGCGCGCGCGCGCCACGGCCAGCTTGTCCTCGGGGCTGAGTTCGTCCATGCCCAGGATGGCGATGATGTCGCGCAGTTCCTTGTAGCGCTGCAGGGTTTCCTGCACGGTACGGGTTGTGCGGTAGTGCTCTTCTCCGACCACGTTCGGGTCCATCTGGCGGCTCGTGCTGTCCAGCGGATCGACCGCCGGGTAGATGCCCAGCGAGGCAATCTCGCGTGACAGCGCCACGGTCGAATCCAGGTGGGCGAAGGTCGTTGCGGGTGACGGGTCGGTGTAGTCGTCCGCAGGCACGTACACCGCCTGGATCGAGGTGATCGAGCCGACCTTGGTCGACGTGATGCGCTCTTGCAGACGGCCCATCTCTTCGGCCAGCGTCGGCTGATAGCCCACCGCCGAAGGCATGCGCCCCAGCAGCGCCGACACTTCGGTGCCGGCCAGTGTGTAGCGGTAGATGTTGTCGACGAAGAACAGCACATCGCGGCCATCGTCGCGGAAGCTCTCGGCAATCGTCAGCCCGGTCAGCGCCACGCGCAGGCGGTTGCCCGGCGGCTCGTTCATCTGGCCGTAGACCATCGCGACCTTGGACTCACCCAGGTTCTCGAGGTTGACCACACCCGAGTCGGACATCTCGTGATAGAAGTCGTTGCCCTCGCGCGTGCGCTCACCCACGCCGGCAAACACCGACAGGCCGCTGTGCGCCTTGGCGATGTTGTTGATCAGCTCCATCATGTTCACGGTCTTGCCGACGCCGGCGCCGCCGAACAACCCCACCTTGCCGCCCTTGGCGAAGGGGCAGATCAGGTCGATCACCTTGATGCCGGTTTCCAGCAGTTCCTGCGACGGGCTGAGCTCGTCGTAGCTGGGTGCCTTGCGGTGGATCGACGCGGTGTGCGTCTGGTCGACCGGGCCGCGCTCGTCGATCGGATTGCCCAGCACGTCCATGATGCGGCCCAGCGTGGCCGTGCCCACCGGCACCGTGATCGGCGCGCCGGTGTTGCTCACCATCAGACCGCGGCGCAGGCCGTCGGACGAACCCAGCGCAATGGTGCGCACCACACCGTCACCCAGCTGCTGCTGCACTTCGAGCGTCAGTGCCGTGCCGTCGAGCTTGAGCGCGTCGTAGATCTTGGGCATGGCATTGCGCGGGAACTCCACGTCGACCACGGCGCCGATGCACTGAACGATTTTTCCTTGCGACATTTCCTGTCCTTCAAACGAGTATTCGAATCAACCGCTGATGGCCGCGGCGCCGCCGACGATCTCACTCAATTCCTTGGTGATCGCTGCCTGACGGGTCTTGTTGTAGATCAGCTTGAGCTCGCCGATCAGCGTGCCGGCGTTGTCGGTGGCCGCCTTCATCGCCACCATGCGGGCGCTCTGCTCGCTGGCCATGTTCTCGGCCACACCCTGGAACACCAGGGCCTCGATGTAGCGCGTGAGCAGTTCGTCGATGACGGTCGGTGCGTCAGGCTCGTAGATGTAGTCCCAGCTGTACTGCTGCTTCTCGGACGCCGACTGCTCCAGGCGATCGGCCGACAGCGGCAACAGCTGCTCGACCATAGGCTCTTGCTTCATCGTGTTGATGAAACGCGTGTAGCACAGGTGCACGGCGTCGAGCTTGCCCGCCACGAAGGCGTCGAGCATGACCTTGACCGGCCCGATCAGACGGTCGAGCTGCGGTGCGTCGCCCAGCTGCACCACGTGGCTGACCACGTTGGCGCCGATGCGGTTCAGAAAGCCGAAGCCCTTGTTGCCGATCGCCACCGCCGAGATCTTGCCACCGGCGGCCTGAACCTCGTTCATCTTGGCGGTGACGGCACGCAGCACGTTGGTGTTGAGGCCACCGCACAGCCCCTTGTCGGTACTGACGACGATGAAGCCGATGGCCTTGGCGGCACCACCACTGCGCATGTAAGGCGACTTGTACTCGGGGTTGGCCCCCGACAGGTGCGCCGTGATGTTGCGGATCTTGTCGGCGTAGGGCCGCGCCGAGCGCATGCGCTCCTGCGCCTTGCGCATCTTGCTCGCCGCGACCATTTCCATGGCCTTGGTGATCTTCTTGGTGTTCTCGACCGACTTGATCTTGGTGCGAATCTCTTTTCCGACCGCCATGACGGTGCTCCTTCCAGCCGTGCAGCGTCAGGTGAACGATTTCTTGAATGCGGCGACGGCGTTGGTCAGCTCTTCTTCTGCCGCCTTGTCCATCGCCTTGTCGCTTTCCAGCTTGGCCAGCAGCGCGGCGTGGCTGGACCTCAAGTACTGGTGCAAGCCATGTTCGAAACCCAGCACCTTCTTCACGTCGACATCGTCGAGGAAACCCTTGTTGACCGCGAACAGCGTGGCGGCCATCAGGCTGATCGGCAGCGGCGAGTACTGCGGTTGCTTGAGCAGTTCGGTCACGCGCGCGCCACGGTCCAGCTGCTTGCGCGTGGCGGCGTCGAGGTCGGACGCGAACTGCGCAAAGGCGGCCAGTTCACGGTACTGCGCCAGGTCGGTACGGATGCCGCCCGACAGGTTCTTGATCAGCTTGGTCTGCGCCGAGCTGCCGACACGCGACACCGAGATGCCGGCGTTGATGGCGGGGCGGATGCCGGCGTTGAAGAGGCTGGTCTCCAGGAAGATCTGGCCGTCGGTGATCGAGATCACGTTGGTCGGCACGAAGGCCGACACGTCACCGGCCTGCGTCTCGATGATCGGCAGCGCCGTCAGCGAACCCGTCTTGCCCTTGACCTCGCCCTTGGTGAAGGCTTCGACGTAGTCGGCGTTGACCCGCGCGGCACGCTCGAGCAGCCGGCTGTGCAGATAGAACACGTCGCCGGGGAAGGCCTCGCGACCCGGCGGGCGGCGCAGCAGCAGCGACACCTGGCGATAGGCCACGGCCTGCTTGGACAGGTCGTCGTAAATGATCAGTGCATCCTGACCGCGGTCGCGGAAGTACTCACCCATCGTGCAGCCGGCATAGGCCGACACGTACTGCATGGCCGCCGACTCTGACGCCGACGCCGCCACCACGATGGTGTATGCCATCGCGCCGGCCTGTTCCAGCGAGCGCACCACGTTCTTGATCGACGACGCCTTCTGGCCGATCGCAACGTAGACGCAGGTCATGTTCTGACCCTTCTGGTTGATGATCGCGTCGACCGCCACCGCGGTCTTGCCGGTCTGGCGGTCGCCGATGATCAGCTCACGCTGGCCACGGCCGATCGGCACCATCGAGTCGATCGATTTCAGGCCGGTCTGCACCGGCTGGTCGACGCTCTTGCGCGCGATCACGCCCGGGGCGACTTTCTCGATCACGTCGGTCATCTTGGCGTTGATCGGGCCCTTGCCGTCGATCGGCTGGCCCAGCGCGTTGACCACGCGGCCGATCAGCTCGGGGCCGACCGGCACTTCCAGGATGCGACCCGTGCACTTGACGGTGTCGCCTTCGGAGATGTGCTCGTACTCGCCCAGGATCACCGAGCCGACCGAATCACGCTCGAGGTTCAGCGCCAGGCCGAAGGTGGGCTGGCCGCCGGGCGTGGGCGGGAATTCGAGCATCTCGCCGGCCATCACGTCCGACAGGCCGTGCACACGCACGATGCCGTCGGTCACCGAGACCACGGTGCCCTGATTCTTGATGTCGGTCGCGGCCTCCAGGCCCTCGATGCGACTCTTGATCAGTTCGGAAATTTCTGCGGGATTCAATTGCATGGGGTTCTCCAAAAGATCAAGCCGTGAGGGCGACCTTCATTTGTTCGAGCCGGGCCTTGACCGAGGTGTCGAGCACTTCGTCGCCGACGACGACGCGGATGCCGCCGATCAGCTCCGGGGCTTCGACCACAGTGGCCTTCAGGCGGCGGGCAAATCGCTTCTCGAGCGCCGGCACGATCTCGGCCAGCTGGTCGTCGGCGATGCCGAAGGCGCTGTAGATGGTGGCGTCGGAGACGCCGCTTTGCGCATTGACCAGCTGCTGCAGCTGGGCCGAGATCTCCGGCAGTGCGGCAATGCGGCCGTTGTCGACCACCGCACGCAGGAAGTTGGTGACCGCCGGCGACAGCACGATCTGCTGCCGCGCCAGCACGTCGCTCACGACATTGAAGAGCAGCGTGGCGCTGACCTTCGGGTTGTCCGCCAATTGCAGCAGCTGCGCATCGGCCGAGACCACGGCCAGCGCCTGCACCTCATCGGCTGCGGCTCCGGCCTTGAACAGCGCCTCCGCGTAGGGCCTGGCGATGGTTGCGATCTCGGCCATCTCAGAGTTCCGCCTTCAGGCGGCCCAGCAGCTCGGCGTGCACGCCGGCAGTGACCTCGCGCCGCAGGATCGCCTCGGCGCCCTTCACGGCCAGGCCGGCAACCTGCTCGCGCAGCGCCTCGCGCGCCTTCACCGATTCCTGCTCGGCTTCAGCCTTCGCTGCGGCGATGATCTTGGCGCCTTCCTCGCTGGCGCGGGACTTGGCCTCTTCGATCATCTGCTGCCCAAGCCGCTCGGCGTCGGCCAGGCGTTTGGAGGCGTCGTCGCGTGCGGCCGACAGCTGCTGCTCGACACGCTGGTTGGCCACGGCCAGGTCGGCCTTGGCCTTGTCGGCCGCACTCAGGCCTTCGGCGATCTTCTTCGCGCGCTCGTCGAGCGCAGCGGTGATCGGTGGCCAGATGTATTTCATGGTGAACCCGACCAGGATCAGGAACACGATCATCTGGATGATCAGGGTACCGGTGATGCTCACGTTGATGCCTCAATCACGGTGGAAATGGGACCACCCCCGCAGCGGCTGCGCCGCTTCCCCCTCAAGGGGGCAGCGCCAGAGGACCGGCGGAGCCGGATCCTCGGCTTGTGCTCGGGAGTAGAGCGCATGGCGACCAAATTACTTGGCGGCGATGGCGGCCAGCTGAGCCAGGAACGGGTTGGCGGTGGCGAACCACAGCGCCACGCCCGTGCCGATGATGAACGAGGCGTCGATCAGGCCGACCAGCAGGAACATCTTGGTCTGCAGTTCGCCCATCAGCTCGGGCTGGCGGGCGGCCGATTCGAGGTACTTGCTGCCCATGATGCCGATGCCGATACAGGCACCGAGCGCGCCCAGACCGATGATCAGGCCGGCGGCGAGAGCGACAAAGCTGATGACTTCCATGATGACTCCTAGTTCGATTGAGGTTGTGTGAAGGGAAAGGGTGAATCAAGCAAGCGGCGACGGCACGCGCGACCGGTGGTCAGTGCGTGTCATGTGCCTGGCCGATGTAGACCAGCGCCAGCATCATGAAGACGAAAGCCTGAAGCGTGATGATCAGGATGTGGAAGATGGCCCACAGCGTGCCCAGCACGACATGGCCCAGCGCCAACGCGACGCCCATGGCCGACAGTGTCCAGGCGCCCCCCAGCATCGCGATCAGCAGAAAGATCAGCTCGCCGGCGTACATGTTGCCGAACAGCCGCATGCCGTGCGAAACGGTCTTGGCGATGAACTCGACGATCTGCATCGCGAAGTTGAACGGGTACAGCAGCCAGTGGTTGCCGAACGGTGCGGAGAACAGCTCGTGGATCCAGCCGCCCAGCCCCTTGATCTTGATGTTGTAGACCAGGCAGGTGATGAGCACACCGACCGACAGGCCCATGGTCATCGACAGGTCGGCAGTGGGCACCACGCGCAGGTAGGCGTGGTGCGGGTCGCCGCCGGCGGCGCCGTAGATGCGCTCCCAGATGAACGGCAGCAGATCGACCGGCACCAGATCCATCGCGTTCATCAGGAAGATCCAGACGAACACGGTCAGCGCCAGCGGCGCCACCAGCTTGCGGCTGTGGGCGTTGTGCACGATGCCCTTGGCCTCGGTGTCGACCATTTCGACCAGGATCTCGACCGCGGCCTGGAAACGCCCCGGCACGCCCGAGGTCGCATTGCGCGCAGCACGCCACAGGAAGTAGCAGGCGATCACCCCGGTCAGGATGGCGAAGAACATCGAGTCCCAGGCGACGACGCTGAAGTCGACCGGGCCCACCATCTCCTTGTTGCGCAGGTGCGTCAGGTGGTGAACGATGTATTCACCGGGCGTCGGTCCGTGCGCAGCGGCGGTTTCGGCAGCAGCCATCTGTTGTCTTCTCGTTCAGTTCAATTCGGTCGGCGCTGGCGCCACAGCAGCGCCACCACGTAGATCTTCATGCACAGCACCAGGCCGATCAGCAACGCCGGCCACACCAGCGGTTGCACAACCCGGTTCGCGACCACGAGCATCGCGACGGAAACCAGTATCTTGACCGACGACCACAACAGCACGCTTACGGCGCTGGCGCCGGGCGACACACTGCTGAGTCGGCTGGTCATGCCACGCGCCATCAAGGCGCCTGGCACCACCACGACGGCCGCGCCATACAGCAGCGACCATCCCACCTCCTGTCTGCCAGTGACCCACGCTGCAAGCAGCGCCGCCACCAGCCCGACCACCAGCTGCAACACGATGACCCGCCACGGCGACAGTGGTGGGTCCTTCGCTCGCAGTGCCTGTGCTTGCTCCCTGGTCAGCGCCTTGAAGGTCGATGCTTGCGCCTCATCTTCTTCGTTCCACCGGGATCCGCTGGCCTGCGGCACCGGTTCAGCGAGCGCTTTCCGGGTCGCTTTCCGGTTCGGATCCATGGTCGACGGGGGATGCGGTCAGCAAAGCCGCGGAATTATACGAACAAACCCGTAGGGTTCCGCACAAGACCCGACCCGGGGCTGCCTGGGCGTGTTCAGGCGGCAGGTCGGGCCCTTGACACGGCTGGGTGCAAGCCCGGCCTGCTTGTGATCTGATCAGGCCCTGCGGCGTGCTGGAACCGGCGCCGCCCAACCTGCTCCAACGCCGATGCCACGCCTGCTCCAGATCGTTTTCACCGCCTTGACGCTGGCCAGCGGCCTCGTGCCGGCCCATGCGGCACCGGCGCAGACGGTCACTACCGCGCAGGTGAGCGCGGAGCTGGTGGCGCACGCGCCCGAAGGCGTGGCGCCCGGCAAGCCCTTGTGGCTGGGCTTGCTGATCGAGCATCAGCCGCACTGGCACACGTACTGGAAGAATCCCGGCGACTCGGGGCTGCCGACCACGCTGCAATGGCAGTTGCCGGCCGGTGCGGCGGCGGGCGACATCCAGTGGCCGACACCGCGCAAGCTGCCGATCGGGCCCTTGATGAACTACGGCTACGAGGGCCGCTTGCTGCTGCCGGTGCCGGTCAGCCTGAAGTCCATGCCTGCCGGCGACACGCTCGACGTTCAGCTGAAGGCCGAATGGCTGGTCTGCAAGGACGTCTGCATCCCCGAGTCGGGTGAATTCAGCCTGTCGCTGCCGGTACGTGCCGCCACCGCCGCCCATGCCGCCTTGTTCGCCGCCGCGCAGGCGACGCAGCCGCAGAAGGCGGCCGGCGCCCTGGCCAGCGCCCGCATCGACGGCGCCGACCTGGTCGTCGAAGTGGCCGGCCTGCCCGCCGACTGGCACGGGCGCACGATGGACGTTCTGCCCGAAACACCGGGCCTGATCGACAACGCCGCCAAGCCGCGCAGCGCATGGGCCGGCGACCGCTGGACAACACGCCTGGCCATCGACCCGCAGCGCAGCGACAGCCCGAGCACGATGCCGGCAGTGCTGATCAGCGACGGCCAGGCCGCCGGCCTGCAGCTGCAAGTGGCCGTCACATCGCCGTGGCCGGCTGCCGCAGCGCCACCACCGGCCTTGCCGACGCTGGTCGAAGCCCGCGTTGACCTACCCGCCGCGCCGCCCGCCCTGGGCCTGGGCCCGAGCCTGCTGTTCGCGCTGCTGGGTGGGCTGTTGCTGAACCTGATGCCCTGCGTCTTTCCCGTGCTGTCGCTCAAGGTCTTCGGTTTCGCCGCCCATGCGCAGCAGCGCCGGCAGTTGCTGGCCGGCGGCCTGGCCTACACCGCCGGCGTGGTGCTGTCGTTCATGGGCCTTGCTGCCCTGTTGCTGGCCTTGCGCGCCGGCGGCGAACAGCTGGGCTGGGGCTTCCAGCTGCAAAGCCCCTTCTTCGTGGCCGGTCTGGCGGCGCTGTTCACGCTGATCGGCCTGAACCTGGCCGGTGTGTTCGAGTTCGGCTCGGTGTTACCGGCGCGCTGGTCGGCGGCGCGCGCGCGCCACCCGATGGTCGATTCGGCATTGACCGGCGTGCTGGCGGTGGCCGTTGCCTCGCCATGCACGGCACCGTTCATGGGTGCGTCACTGGGACTGGCGGTCACCCTGCCCGCCACGCAGGCGCTGGCCATCTTTGCCGCGCTGGGGCTGGGCATGGCGCTGCCCTACCTGCTCGCCAGCGCCTGGCCGGCCGTGGCTCGGGCCTTGCCGCGGCCCGGGCCCTGGATGGTGAACTTCAAGGTCCTGATGGCCTTTCCGATGTTCGCCACGGTGGTCTGGCTGGTCTGGGTGCTGGGCCAGCAGACCGGCATCGACGGCGCTGCGGCGCTGCTGGGCGCTTTGCTGGCACTGGCCTTCGTGGCCTGGGCGCTGGGCTCGCCAACCCTGGGTACGCGCGCACGAACGGGCCTGGGCGCGCTGTCGGTGCTGCTGCTGGTGGCCGCGCTGAGCTGGGCATTGCCGGCGTTCAAGACGGAAGCGGCGGCAAGCACCGCCGACGCGTCCGAGCGCTGGCAGGACTGGAGCCCGCAGAAGGTGGCCGAGCTGACCGCCGCCGGCAAGCCGGTCTTCGTCGACTTCACCGCGGCCTGGTGCGTCACCTGCCAGTACAACAAGCGCACGACCTTGTCGCGGCCCGAGGTGCTGGCCGATTTCGAGGCCCGGCGCGTGGTGCTGCTGCGCGCCGACTGGACGCGGCGTGATGCCCGCATCACCGCCGAGCTGGCACGGCTGGGGCGCAGCGGCGTGCCCGTGTATGCACTGTACGCACCGGGCGCGACGTCCCCCCGGCTCTTGAACGAGATCCTCAGCGCGTCCGAAGTCAGCAGCGCGCTGGCCAGCCTGAACTGAGCCGCCACTGGCTCAAGGCAGCGCGAAGTTCACCGGCAGCCCCGGCACGTCGACACGCGTCATCAAGACGCAGCCTGCCCAGGGCTGGGCCGCCAGTTCGGCCGCCGGGCGTCCGCGGCACGCGCTGGTGACGAACAGCGTGCGCAGGTCGTCGCCGCCGAAGCAGGGCATGGTCGGGCAACGCACCGGCAGCGGCAGATCAAGCAGCACTCGGCCATCGGGAGCCAGCCGCAGCAGGCGCTGGCCTTCGTACATCGCCACCCAGTAGGCGCCTTCGCTGTCGACCGCGGCGCCGTCGGGCCGGCCGCCGTAGCCGCCAAGCTCAAGGTCGGTCGGCTTGGGTGGAAAGCGGATGAACTCGCGTTGCCGCGCCAGGCTGCCGTCGCTGCCGTCGAAATCGAGCGCGTGCACGACATGGTCGTGCGTGTCGGCCCAGTACATCGTGCCGCCGTCGGGGCTCCAGGCCAGGCCGTTGCTGACCGTCACGCCGCCGGCCAGGCGTTCGAGCCTGCCGCCGCTCCAGCGGTACAAGGCGGCGGCGGCCGGCGTGCGCGGTTCGTAGATCGTGCCCACCCACAGGCGGCCCTGTGGATCGGCCTTGCCGTCGTTGAAGCGCTCGAGGCTCGCGTCGTAGGGCGGCGGCGCCAGCTGCTGGCGCTGGCCCGTGCGGCGGTCGAACTGCCACAGCCCGTCGCGCATCGGCAGCAGCAGCATGCCGTCGGTTTGCGGCACCACGCAGCCGGCTTCGCTGTCCAGCGGCCACTGGCGATGGTGGCCATCGGCAGGGCGCCATTCGTTAAGCTGCCGGCCAGGGATGTCGACCCACAGCAGCGCCTGTTCCTCGGGCAACCACAGCGGTGATTCGCCCAGCTGGCTGGGCGCCACGCCGGGCAGGGGCTGCCAGACGGGCACAGGCATGTCAGACCTTGGCCACTTCGAGCTTCATCCAGGCGTCGATGCCAGCGCCCGCAGCCACGCTGCGCAGACCATGGGCCAGCGGATCGGCCATGTGAATGGCGTTGCTGACATGGCTGACCGGTTCGACGCAGAAATAGTCGCGTGTGGCCGGCGTGAACACCACCAGGTAGGGCAGCGACGAGCTCAGCCTGAGCGACAGCTTCTCGTCGCGGATGCGCGCAGCGCCTCGCCAGCCTTCAAAACAATGGTCGAAGGCCAGGTGCGCGACATCGGCGTCGATGCCCGGCTGCGGCACCCGTCGTGTCGGCAGCCCGGTGGGGTCGGACTCCCAGCGGTCGGTCAGCTCCACGTGCAGGCGGCTGCGCTGGCGCTTGGGGAAGTACGGATGCCACCCCAGCCCCACCGGCTGCGGCTGGTCGGCGCGGTTGTCGAACGCAAAATGCACCGTCAGCGCGCCTGGCTCGAGCACGAAACGCTGGCGCACCTCGAAGGCGAAGGGCCAATGCTCGTCGGGTGCATGCGCATAGGCGATCTCGGCTTCGCTGGCACTGCTGGTCAGAACCTGCCAGGGCCGCTGCCAGGCCACCCCATGCACCGAGTGCGGACTGCCGTCGAAGTTAGACGCCGTGCCATGGTCCTTGCCCAGCCAGCGAAAACGCCGGTAGCCCAGGCGGTTTGAATACGGCACCAGCGGATAACAGCCCGAGGGCCGCGACGCCGTCAACTCGAGCGGCTCGACACTGCGCAGCACCGCCACCCCGTCGCGCCACAAACCGGCGATGCAACCACCGAGGTCAGGCCGCAGGGCCAGGCGCATGTCGCCGGCACGAAGTTCGAGGGGGTGTGTGCTGGGCATGCTGGGCGTGCTGGGCGTGTTCATTGGCGCCGATGATGCCCGATCGCAGACACCGGCCCGGCGGCGCCACATCGGGACTTGCCCACCCGGGCTGCCCGGTGTGCTACCAGCGCGTGCCGTGATCGTCGAGCGCCACCTTCAGGTAATGCGCACCGGGCACCGGGTTGAAGTAGTAGGGCGGGATCTCCTCGAAGCCCAGCGAGGTGTAGAGGCCGCGCGCGGCCTCCATGTCGTCCAGCGTGTCGAGCAGCAGGGTCGAGTAGCCGCATTCCATGGCACGGTCGATCAGCGCCTGCGCCAGCGTGCGACCGAGTCCGAAGCGGCGGAAGGCTCGGCGCACGTACAGGCGCTTCATCTCGCAGGCGTTGGGGTAGTCGACATCGGGCAGCGCGCGCAGTGCGCCACAGGCGGCCAGCTGCCCGTCGACCAGCGCCAGCAGCAGCACGCCGCCGGGCGGCGCGTAGTCACCCGGCAGACCCGCCAGCTCGGCCTCGAAGTTCTGGAACGCCAGATCGACCCCCACACCGTCGGCGTACTCGCGAAAGATCTCGCGCGTGGCGTCGAGCCAGGCCTCGGTGTCGGGCTCGAACACGTCGATGCGCGGCAGCGTCATGGCACGCGCCGTCAGCCGCCGAGGCGGACCACCCAGGTCACCAGCGCGGCACAGGCCAGCGCCAGCACGGCGGCCAGCAGACGCGACGTGATGCCGTCGACGGCCGCCGGCGTATCGGCGGGAAGCTGCTTGTCACCATGGATCATCGGCCGCACCAGGTCGCGGCCCTTGCGCAGGCGGTAGAACACGATCGCCGCCACGTGCAGCAGCACCAGCGCAGTGATGATCAGCTGGCCGTAGTCCTTGTGCCAATGGGTGGCCGAGCCGGACGTTGCGCTGCTGACAAAGCGGTACAAGGGGCCCTGGGTGGCGATCTCGTCGTCGGCCACGAGACCGGTGCTGACCTGCAGCGCCAGAAAGAACAGCAGTGCAAACACCGAGCCCGCGCCCAGCGGACTGTGGCCGACGTCCAGGTGCTCACTGGCGCGCGCCTGGCCACGCAGGTAACGCAGCAGCGTCGACGGTGCATAAATGAAACGCGCAAAACGCGACCAGTGCCCGCCAACGAAACCCCACAGCAGCCTGAACAGCAACAGCCCCATCACCAGGTAGCCGCAGCGCATGTGCCAGGCCAGCATGTTGCCGCCGATGTGCCCGGTGATCAGCAGCGCGATCACCGCCGCCGCCAGCAGCCAGTGAAAAGTCCGCGTCGGCAGGTCCCACACACGCACGGGGCCGATCGGGGCAGACGTCGCTGCGGGCGTTAGGGGTGCAGGGCGCACGGGCTGAACCTCCATCGGTTACGAGGGGAGCAAACCATACCGCATACCGTGATCGGGCCGCAGCCGTGCAGGCTGGCCCTGACTTCGCCGAGCCCCGAACCTGGGCATTCCCGAAGGCCGCAAGACCGCGCAGGCCGACTTCGTACACTCCACGCCGCCTGTGAGCCAGACCGTGCGCTCAGCGGCTGCACCCGGTGTCAAGCCGTGTCGAATCCACCTCCCTCAAACGACCATCGAACATCGGAGAACCCGAATGAAGCGCCTGCTCCTCACCCTGACCGCCGTCGCCGGCCTGGCCACCGCCTTGCCAGCGGCTGCGCAGTTCCAGAAGCCCGAAGACGCGGTCAAGTACCGTGAAAGCGCCATGACCGTGATGGCCAATCACTTCGGCCGCATCGGCGCGATGGTGAACGGCCGGGTACCCTATGACGCCGGCCAGGCGATGAGCAACGCCGAGATCGTGGCGGTGATGTCCAAGCTGCCGTTCGCCGGTTTTATTGACGGTACGCCAGGCACGAAGAAGGGCAGCGCGTCGCCCAAGATCTGGAGCGACCGCGCAGGCTTCGACGGCAAGGCGAAGAAGATGCAGGACGAAGTGGCCAAGCTGGTGGTGGCCGCGCGTGCCAACAACCTCGACCCGCTGAAGGCGGCGTTCGGTGAGGTCGGCAAGGCCTGCAAGAGCTGCCACGACGACTTCCGCAATCCGTGATCGCCCGCGCGCAATCCCCGACCTGTGCGGGGATTGCGCCTGGCCGCGACGGCGGCCCCTGTCACCTTGATGACAGTGCAAGCGCGCATTGCCAAGCCTGCATCCCGCTTCTATAACCCGCGGGCGGCCACTTCAGGCCGAGTGGCCAGCCGGCAAGGCCGGCCTGATCCGTCAACCCACCCCAAAGCGGCCCCGCATGGCAATTGACCGCAGCGCCTTGCTGCAGATCCAGGGTGTGTCGGTGCGTTTCGGGGGCATCGTCGCGCTCGACGGGGTGAGCTTCGAGGTTTCGCGCGGAGACATCTGCGCGCTGATCGGGCCCAACGGCGCCGGCAAGACCACGCTGTTCAACTGCATGAGCCGCCTGTACCCCTACCAGGCTGGCGACATCCTGTTCGAGGGCGCGTCACTGACCCACGTGCCGCAGCACCGCATTGCCGCGCTGGGCCTGGGCCGCACCTTCCAGAACCTGGCGATGTTCCGCACCCTGACCGTGCGCGACAACGTGATGGTCGGCGCGCATGTGCGTTCATCGGCCGGCTTCACCGCCAGTGCGCTGCGCCTGCCTTCGGTCGCTGCCGAAGAGCGCCGCCTGCGCGAGAAGGCGGCCGAGATCATGGACTACCTGAAGCTGACGGCGCACGCCGACCGGCCGGCCGGCGATCTGCCGTTCGCGATCCAGAAGCGGGTTGAACTCGGTCGCGCGCTGGCGGCCGAGCCCAAGCTGCTGATGCTCGACGAGCCTGCGGCCGGCCTGAACCACGAAGAGCTGCACGAACTGACCGCACTGGTGCGCCACATCCGCGACCAGCGCAATATCACCGTGCTGCTGGTCGAGCACCACATGAGCATGGTGATGGGCCTGTCCGATCACATCGTGGTGCTGAACTTCGGCCGCAAGATCGCCGAGGGCGCACCAGCCGTGATCCAGAGCAACCCCGATGTGATCGCAGCCTACCTGGGGGCCGAACAGCATGTCTGAGGTGTTGCTCGAGGTGGAAGGGCTCAACGCCTTCTATGGCGCCACCCAGGTGCTGCACGGGGTGAGCTTCAAGCTCGACAGGGGCAACATCACCGCCATCCTCGGCGCCAACGGTGCCGGCAAGACCACCACCTTGCGCGCGCTGTGCCAGACGGTGCGCACCACGGGCAACGTGCGCTTCGAAGGCCAGCAACTGGTCGGCCGCGCCACCGAGCAGGTGGTGCGCCTGGGCGTGGCGCATGTGCCCGACGGCCGCGGCACCTTCACCGCGCTGTCGGTCGAAGAGAACCTGCGCCTGGGTGCCTATGTGCGCCGCGACAAGGCGGCACTGGCCGAGGACCTCGATCGCACCTACGCACGATTCCCGCGCCTGGCCGAGCGCCGTCGCCAGCAGGCCGGCACCCTGTCGGGCGGTGAGCAGCAGATGCTGGCCATCAGCCGCGCGCTGATGCTGCGGCCCAAGCTGCTGCTGCTGGACGAACCCTCGTTCGGGTTGGCGCCGATGATCGTCACCGAGATCTTCCGCATCCTGCGCAGCATCAACACCAACGACCACGTCAGCATGCTGCTGGTCGAACAGAACGCGCACCTGGCGCTCGACCTCGCGCATGACGCCTACCTGCTCGAGACCGGGCACGTGGCGATGTCGGGCACCAGCGAAGCGCTCAAGGCCGACGCGGCCGTGCGCAAGGCCTACCTGGGAATCTGAATCCAATGGACGCCTTGCTGCACCAGATTGTCTCGGGCCTCGCCACCGGCTGCATCTACGGCTCGATCGGGCTCGCCCTGGTGATGATCTACCAGGCCACGCATCACATCAATTTCGCCCAGGGCGAAATCGCCACCTTCAGCACCTTCATCGCCTGGGCGCTGCTGCAGCAGGGCTTTGGCTACTGGTCGGCGTTCTTGCTCACGGTAGGCGTGTCTTTCGTCGGTGGCGTGGCGATCCAGCGCCTGATCGTGCGCCCGGTGGAAAAGGCGCCCGTGCTGACCAATGTGATCGTCTTCATCGGGCTGGTGGTGATCTTCAATTCGCTGTCGGGCTGGATCTTCGACTACACGATCAAGTCCTTCCCCAGCCCGTTTGCGCAGCAGGGCCCCTTGAGTTCGCGCTATTTCTCGGCCCACGAGCTGGGCTCGTTCCTGGTCATGCTGTGCGTGCTGCTGGCGCTGTACGCCTTCTTCCGCTTCACGCCGGTGGGGCTGGCCATGCGCGCCGCGGCGCAGAACCCCGATTCGGCCCGCCTGGTGGGCATCCGCGTGTCGTGGATGCTGGCCATGGGCTGGGGCCTGGCGTCGGCGATCGGCGCCGTGGCCGGCATGATGGTCGCGCCCACGGTCTTTCTCGATCCGAACATGATGGCCGGCATCCTAATCTACGGCTTTGCCGCGGCGCTGCTGGGCGGCATCGACAACCCGGCGGGTGCCGTGATCGGTGGCCTGATCGTCGGCGTGCTCGAGAACCTGCTGGGCGCCTATGTGATCGGCACCGAGCTCAAGCTCACCGTGGCCCTGGTGCTGATCGTCGGCACCCTCACGCTCAAGCCCAACGGCCTGTTCGGCAAACAGGTGGTGACCCGCGTATGAACCCGATCGATCGCCGGTGGAAGCTGTTGCTCGGCGCGCTGCTGCTGGTGGCGCTGGTGCTGCTGCCCTTCCTGGTCAAGAACTACCGCGTGTTCCAGTTCAACCTGGTGCTGGTGTATGCCATCGCCGTGCTGGGGCTGAACATCCTGACCGGCTTCAACGGCCAGATCTCGCTCGGGCATGGCGCCTTTTTCGCGTTCGGCGGCTATGCCGCGGCGGTGTTGATGGAACACGCCGGCGCCCCCTACTGGGCCACCTTGCCTGCGGCGGCGCTGCTGTGCTTCGTGCTCGGCTTCCTGATGGGATTCCCGGCACTGCGCCTGGGCGGGCATTACCTGGCGCTGGCCACCTACGCGCTGGCGCTGGCGGTGCCGCAGCTGCTGAAGTACAAGGCGATCGAACACTACACCGGCGGCGTGCAGGGCATCGTGCTCGTCAAGCCCGAACCGCCGTTCACCTTCCGGTTGTTCGACCAGCCCTTCAACGCCGACCGCTGGCTGTACATGTTCACGCTGGCGGTCACGGTGCTGATGTTCCTGCTGGCGCACAACCTGCTGCGCGGACGCATCGGGCGTGCCCTGATCGCCGTGCGCGACCACCCGATCGCGGCCGCCACGATGGGCATCAACCTGCCGATGGTGAAGTCGATCACCTTCGGTGTCTCGGCTGCGTTCACCGGTGTGGCTGGCGCATTGGGCGCCGTCGTCGTGGCTTTCGTCTCGCCCGACAGCTTTCCGGTGCTGCTGTCGATCACGATCCTGGTCGGCGTGGTCATCGGCGGCCTGGCGTCGATCCCCGGTGCCTTCTTCGGCGCGGTCTTCATCCAATTCGTGCCCAACATCGCCGACCAGATCTCCAAGGCAGCGCCCTGGGCGATCTACGGCGTGTTCCTGATCGGCTTCATGTACCTCTTGCCGACCGGCGTGATGGGCATGCTGCGCCGAAGCTGGATGCGCTGGCGCCCCGGCGCCTCACGCGTGTCATCCTGAACGCCCTGGGCGGCGTTCCAACCTTTCCACCCCCCCCTGAGGAGACAGCCGACATGAACCGTAAGCACTTCACCTTTGCGATGGCCGCAATCGCGCTGGCCGCCCTCGGCAGCAGCGCGTGGGCGCAGAAGCAGTACAGCCCGGGCGCGAGCGACAAGGAGATCAAGATCGGTCAGATCGGCCCCTACTCGGGCCCGGCCTCGGCCTACGGCACGATCGGCAAGACCATCGGCGCGTATTTCGACAAGGTCAACGCCGAGGGCGGCATCAACGGTCGCAAGATCGCCTACTTCCCGTTGGACGATGGCTACAACCCGGCCAAGGCCGTGGAAATGGCGCGCAAGCTGGTCGAAGAAGACGAAGTCCTGCTGATCTTCAACCCGCTGGGCACGCCATCGAACTCGGCGATCCAGAAGTACATGAACAGCAAGAAGGTGCCGCAGCTGTTCGTGGCCACCGGCGCCACCAAGTGGGGCGACCCGAAGAACTTTCCGTGGACCATGGGCTGGCAGCCGCCGTACGCGGCCGAAGGGAAGATCTACGCGCAGCACCTGCTCGAGACCAATCCCAACGCGAAGATCGGCATCCTTTATCAGAACGACGACTTCGGGAAAGACTATCTGAAGGGCATCGAGGAGGGCCTGGGCGACAAGGCCAAGACCATGATCGTGAGCAAGGTCACCTACGAGGTCACCGATCCGACGGTCGACAGCCAGATGCTGACGCTCAAGGCCTCGGGCGCCGACGCCTTCTTCAACATCACCACGCCCAAGTTCGCTGCGCAAGCGATCAAGAAGGCGGCCGAGATCGGCTGGAAGCCTCAGCACTACCTGACCAACGTGTCGATCTCGGTCAGCTCGGTGATGAAGCCGGCCGGTCCCGAAAATGGCATCGGCATCGTCACGGCCCAGTACGGCAAGGACCCGACCGATCCGACCTGGGCCAGCGACCCGGGCCTGAAGGACTGGACCGAGTTCATGAAGAAGTACTACCCGGCCGGCAACCTGGCCGACGCCAACAGCGTCTATGGCTACGGCGTTGCGCAGACGCTGGTGCAGGTGCTCAAGCAATGCGGCGACAACCTCACGCGCGAGAACGTGATGAAACAGGCGGCCAGCCTGGACATGACGCTGCCGATGTCGCTGCCGGGCGTGAACATCAAGACTTCAGCGGACGACTTCTTCCCGATCGAGCGCGAGAAGCTGGCGCGTTTCGACGGCAAGACCTGGGTCCTGTTCGGCAAGGTCTACGGCCGCTGAGGGCGCGCGATCTTCCTGCTGCGCGGGCCGATCTCAGGCCTGCGCTGCTCGCCGTACGGGTGTACGGCTGCGCTGCTCGACCTGAACTCGACCCGCTCGCGACGGAATCTCACGCACCCTCAGTCGCTGCGGACCAGTTCAGGACGGGTTGAGCGGCGCAAAGCCGAGCACGACGCGGCGGGTCATCGCGCTCTTCTTTTCGATCTTGGTGACGATCACGCCGCCGACGTCGGCGGTGTTCGCCACATGCGTGCCGCCGCAGGGCTGCAGGTCAACCCCTTCGATCTCGAGCACGCGCACACGGCCCAGGCCGCGCGGCGGTTGTACGCTCATGCTGCGCACCAGTTGCGGGTTGACATCAAGTTCGGCTTCACTGATCCAGCGGTGGCGCACCGGGTGGGCGGCGGCGACGAAGCGCGCAATCCCCTGGGTCAAGGTCTCCTTGTCCAGCGGTTCGTTCATGTGGAAATCCAGCCGCGCATAGCCGGCCGTGATGCTGCAGCCGTCCACCGGGTGCGGCACCAGCGCGCACAGCAGGTGCGTCGCGGTGTGAAAGCGCATGTGCGCCAGCCGGCGCGCCGTGTCGATGCGCGCCGTGACACGATCACCCACCCGCAAGGACGGTGCATCGGCGGCCGGCACATGCGCGATATCGCCGGCGCGGTCCTTGTGCTTGCGCACATCGACGATGCTCACGCGGTGGCCATCGGCGCTCACCAGCTCGCCGGCGTCACCCGCCTGGCCGCCACCCTGCGGGTAGAACACCGTGCGGTCGAGCACGATGCCGGCCTCGTCGACGGCCAGCACGGTGGCCTCGCAGGTCTGCAGGGTGGCGTCTTCGCGAAACAGTTCGTCGGTCATGTCGATTGCAGCGTCACGTCGCCAAGCGGCGTGCTGAACACCGCCGTCAGCACCGGGCCTTCGCCCGACGATAGCGCGACGGCGCGCAGGCGCAGCACGTCGCGCGCACGATCGGGCAGGCCGCGCAGCGCCAACGACTTCAGCACGACACCCGAGTCGGGCATGGCCTCGGCAGGGTGCCGGCCTTCCCACTGGATCAGCGTGGGCAGGGCCCCGCCGCAGCTCAGCAGGCCATCGTCGCGCAGCAGGATCTGCCATGACAGCGGACCCTGCGGCGTGTCGCGTCCGGCCTTCACCGGGTCGCCAGGGTTCTGGCCCACGGTGATCAAGCCCCAGCGGTGCATGTCCAGCATCGGGCTGCGGCCCACCCAGTGGATCAGCCGCGGGCCGGCCGACAGGTCCAGCTCGTCCATGCCGAACCAGCGCCGCCGGGTCGGAGGCGGCGCCTGCGGGTCGATGGCGATGATTTCGAGATAGGCCAGCGGGTAGGCGTCGCTGGCGATCTTCAGCAGCCGGTTGTGCGTGCCCATCAGCGGGTGCTGGCCGCCGGGACCGGGGCTCACGCCCAGCGTGGCTTCGCACCAGGCCACGCCGGCATCGAGCGACGCGGCAGCCACCACCAGGTGGTCGACGGCGACGAAGGTCACAGCTGCACCTGGCCGTCGATGCAGGCCACCACGTCACCGCCGACCCAGACCGCATCGCCCTCGGCGCGCACATGCACACGGCCGGCACGGCCCAGCGCCGACCCTTGTGCCGCGACGTACGCGCTCGGTGCCTGGCCGGTGCCGATCAGCCATTGCGCCAGACTGGCGTTCAGGCTGCCGGTCACCGGGTCTTCGTAGCCGCCTGCACCGATGAAGGCGCGCACTTCGAACGCCGTGTCGTCGTCCGCAGCCTGCGCGCCGACCACGCCGAGCTTGATGTCGCCCAGCGCCGCCCAGTCGGGCTGCAGGGCGCGCACCGCAGAGCCCGAGTCCAGTTTCACCGCGCACCAGCCGGGCCCGTTGTCGACCCATTGGTGCTGCAGCAGATCAGCGGCATCGATGCGCAGCGCCTTGGCGATACGCGCCAGCAGCTCGGCGTCCAGCGGCCCGCTGCGACGCAGCGGCGGCGCCGCGAAAGCCAGTCGCGCACCGTGGCGGCGAATGCGCACAAGGCCGACGCCACATTGCTGAACCACCTCGTCGGCCGAGCGCGCCTGCCCGCCCGCAGCCAGCCAGGCCCAGCCACTGCCCAGCGTCGGGTGGCCAGCAAACGGCAGCTCGGCAAAGGGCGTGAAGATGCGCACGCGGTAGTCGGCGGCGGCATCGGTGGGCGGCAACAGGAAGGTCGTCTCAGACAGGTTGGTCCAGCGTGCAAAGGCGGCCATCGTGTCGTCGCTCAGGCCCTCGGCGGCGTGCACCACGGCCAGCGGGTTGCCCTTCAGCGGCACGGCGCTGAAGACGTCGAGCTGGTGGAAGCGGCGCTTCATGGCTGCGCCTGCTGAGGCACCTGCTGCAACGCCTGCGCCAGCACCGCACCCAGGGCAGCCACGCCCTGCGCAATGCGCGCGGGCGGCACGGTGACGAAGCTCAGGCGCAGCGTGTTCGCATGGCCGCCGCCGGCATAGAAGGCCGTGCCCGGCACGTAGGCCACGCCGGCGTCCACGGCGCGCGCCAGCAAGGCGGTGGCGTCGAGCGCGCCCGGCAGCTCGACCCAGAAGAACATGCCGCCCTCCGGCACCGTGTAGCGGCAGCCCGGCGGCAAGTGCTGTTCGAGCGCGGTGCGCATGGCGTCGCGCTGTGCCTTGTAGCGTGCACGGATGGTGGGCACGTGCTGGCGCAGAAAACCGTCCTTGATGACCTCGTGCACCACGCGCTGGTTGAAGCCCGGCGTGTGCAGGTCGGCCGCCTGCTTGGCCTGCAGCAGCTTGGGGTACAGCAGCTTCGGCGCGATCAGGTAACCCAGCCGCAGCCCCGGCGCCAGCACCTTCGAGAACGACCCCAGGTAGACCGCGGCATCGCCCAACGTGGCCGTCAGCGGCGGCGGTGGCGGCTGGTCGAACCACAGGTCACCATAGGGGTTGTCTTCGACCACCGGCAGGCCCAGTGCCTGCGCGCGCGCCGCCAGCGCCAGCCGCCGCGCAGCCGACAGGCAGCGTCCACTGGGGTTCTGGAAGTTGGGCAGCAGGTACAGGAAGCGCGCGCCGCGCGCCGCGTCCAGCGCCGCCGGCAGCGGGCCTTCGTCATCGCCGTCGACGGACACGAAACGCGCTTCGTAGGGGCTGAAGGCCTGCAAGGCGCCCAGGTAGGTGGGCGACTCGACCGCCACTGCGCTGTCGGGGTCGATCAGCACCTTGCCCACCAGGTCCAGGCCCTGCTGCGAGCCGGTGGTGATCAGCACCTGCGAGGCATCAGCCTGCAGGCCCTGCGCCGCCATCTCGGCCGCCACCCATTCGCGCAGTGGCGCGAAGCCTTCGCTGGCGGCGTACTGCAGCGCTTCATGCGGTGTGTCGCGCAGCACGCGCGCACAGGCCTCGGCCATGGCCTGCACCGGAAAGCCTTCGGCCGCAGGCAGGCCGCCGGCCAGCGAGATGATGCCCGGGCGTTCGGTCACCTTCAGAATCTCGCGGATCGTCGACGGTTCGAGTCGTGCGGCGCGACGCGCCAGGGTCCAGCTCATCGGGTTTCTCCTTCATCGAGCCTGCGGTCCACGACCGCGGCGGGCCCCGAGTGTTTCATCGCCGCGCCCCCGAGGGCATGCGCCGGCCGATGAACACCACGGCCATCACGGCCAGTGCAAAGCCGACGGTGGCCAGATCGAGCCGCTCGCCCAGGATCGGCACCGCCAGCAGCAGGGCGATGAAAGGCTGCAGCAGCTGAACCTGACTGACCCGCATCACGCCGCCCAGCACCAGGCCGCGGTACCAGGCGAAGAAGCCCAGCCACATCGAGAACAGCGACACGTAGGCGAATCCGCCCCAGGCGGCCGCCGTAGCCGGCTGCTGCGGTCGCAGCCACCAGGCGGCCGGCAGCACCAGCGGCAGCGACAGCACCAGCACCCAGCAGATCACCTGCGGCGCTGGCACGCTGGCCGACACCTGCGCGCCGCCGACATAGCCGATGGCCGCCGACAGCACCGCCAGCAGCAACAGCGCATCGGCCAGCGACAGCGCGCCGCTGCCCTGCCAGGCCGCATACGCAATCACCAGCGCGCAGCCCAGCAGCGCACAGACCCAGAAGCCCGCCGACGCACGCTGGCGCAACATCAGCGCGGCCGCCGCGGCGGTGGCCAGCGGCAGCACGCCGGTGACGACGGCGGCATGCATGGCGTCCACCCGGCGCAGCGCCAGCGCCAGGAACAGCGGAAAGCCGACCACTGTGCCCAAAGCGCTGATGGCCAGCGCCCGCCAATGCCGCCGCGCCGGCAGCGGCGCGCGCAGCAACAGCAGGTAGGCCAGGCTGAGCAGCCCGGCAACGGCGGCACGACCGGCGGTGACAAAGGCTGGCGGCAGCTGTGGCGCATCGGCAGCGCCCACCGCCAGGCGGGTCATCGGCAGCGTGGCCGCAAAGATCAGCACGCCCAGCGCGCCCAGCATCAGCCCGCGCGAAACATCATCGGCTGCCTGACTGCTGCCGGGCTCGGTGTGGGTGGGCGCGGCGGCGGGCATGCTGCCAGTCTAGTTGAAGCCGACCACACAGAATCAGTACACTTCGATGCACAGATTCAATCACTGTATGGCTGATGCCATCCGCACAGATCGCCGCCATGGACACCGCGCTTCAGGCTCTGCCGCCCACCCTGCCCGACGCCGCACTGGCCCGTGCTGCCGGCAGCACGCTGTGCGAACAGCTGACCCAGCATTTTGCCGAGCGCATCGCGCAGCGCCTGCTGGCGCCCGGCGCACGCCTGCCGTCGGTGCGCGACTGCGCCACGCGCCACGGCGTCAGCCCGTCCACCGTGGTCGGCGCCTACGATCAGCTGCAGGCGCAGGGTCTGGTCGAGGCGCGGCCACAACGCGGCTTCTTCGTGCGGCCGCAACGCCAGCCGCCGGCGCAGCAAGCCGCACCTGCACCGGCCACGGCGCCGGTCGACGCCACGGCGCTGATCCGCAGCATGTTCCAGGTGCGCGGCGGTGCGCCGTCACCCGGCATGGGCACGTTGCCCGAAGACTGGCTGGACGCCGGCCTGCTGCAGCGCGCGCTGCGCAGGGTCACCGGCCCGGCGGCCGCGGCGTCGTGGCTGCGCTACGGTGACCCTGCAGGCAGCCTGGGCCTGCGCCAGGCGCTGGTGCGCCGGCTGGCCAATATCGGCGTGCCGGCCGCGGTCGAGCAGGTGGTGACGACGGTCGGCGCCACGCATGCGCTGGACATCGTGTCGCGCACCTTGCTGCAACCGGGCGACGCGGTGCTGGTCGACGAGCCCGGCTGGGCGGTGGAGTTTGCGCGGCTGACGCGCCAGGGCCTGCGGCTGCTGCCGGTGCCGCGCGGCAACGACGGCCCCGACCTGGTGGTGCTGGAAGCCCTGCTGCGCGCGCACCGGCCGCGCCTGTACGTCACCGTGTCGGTGCTGCACAACCCCACCGGCACATCGCTGGCACCGGCCGTGGCGCACCAGCTGCTGAGCCTGGCCGACCGCTTCGACCTCACGCTGGTCGAGGACGACACCTACGCCTGGCTGGCGCCACCCCACGCCACCCGGCTGGCGCAGCTGGACGGCCTGCGCCGCACGATCTACGTCTCGGGCTTCTCCAAGATCCTGACACCGCAGTGGCGCGTGGGCTACCTGGCAGCTGCACCCGAGCTGGCGCAACGCTTCATCGACACCAAGCTGCTGGGCACGCTGACCACGCCTTCGCCACTGGAGGACGCGCTGGCCCTGTGTCTGGACCAGGGCGGGCTGCGGCGGCATGCCGAGCGGGTGATCAGCCGGCTGGAAGCCGCCCGCGCACGCACGGTGCGCCTGGTGCGCGATGCCGGGCTGCAGTTCGCATCGCCGCCGGCCGGGCTGTTCGGCTGGGTCGATGTCGGTCAGGACACCGACCGGCTGGCGCAGCAGATGCTGGACGAAGGTTGCCTGATCGCACCCGGCTCGCTGTTCCATGCACGGCCACGACCGACCACGCTGATGCGCGTCAACTTCGCAGCGGGCCAGGACGCGGCGTTCTGGCGTCGCCTTCGCAACTCGGGTGTTGGCAAGTGAAACAGCCGCAACTGCGTCGACCCGCCACCCGGCACGCGGCGTACCATTCTGGTTGATCCTCTGCCCGCGACTGAAACCGATGCCGGTGATGAATTTCGAATCCACGCTGCCGATGGGCGCTGCCGAGCTGGTACGGGCCAGCGCCTTTCGCCGCTCGCTGGACGAAGATTCACGCAGCGATGACGACCGCATCACCAGCCGCCTTTCGGCGCTGGACCCATCCCTGCACCAGGATCTGCTGCGTTTCGAACAGAAGGGCCGCCAGAGCGAGCTGCTCGAGGTGATGGCCGGCGCGGTGCGCCATGCCAGTTCGGTCACGGTGCATCTGCAACTGCGCGACCATGTGCTGGCGCTGACGGTGTTTCCGGTACACCGGCTGGTGCACTGTGTGATGCCGATGGCACAGTTCTTCGAACAGCAGCTGACCGACCTGGAGGTGCTGCGCGTCGAGAAATCGCACCAGCAGGTGCCCAACCTGCAGACCCTGGCGCAAGTCAGCGTGCAGCGGCACTACGCATCGCTGGGCAGGCTGCTGTGGGAGCTGGCCCTGCGCGGGTCGCGCGACGAACTGCTGCCCGAGATCGCGGGCCAGGCCGCCTACCGCATCACCCCCACGCTGGACCTGAGCGGGCTTGACCTCAGCGGATCGCTGGCGTCGGCCTGCGAAAAGCTCAAGCGCCACACCACCAGCCTGCGCGAGATTGCCGAGTGGCCGGGGTTCGACCGGCCGCGGGCGATGCGCATGCTCAACGGCCTGTACCTGCAGGCCGGCCTGATGGTCAGCCGCACGCACCCGGCCGCCACCAACGAAGGCTGGTTCAGCGGCAACCGTTAGCCGCAGCGCCCGCCGCGCCAAACCCGGCCGGCGCCAGGGCTTTGCATTCAAGCGCCGACAGTCCCAGGCCGATAGCTGACTGAACCTGTTTCCATTCAGGGCTGCAGCCCGGCTCGACGATGCCCCCTTTCTTTCGAAGCCCGCCACCCAGCCCCTGGCGATGGGCCGCACCGATGGCCGCCGCGCTGGGCCTGGCCCTGTGTCAGGCCACAGCGATGGCGGGCGACGGCAAGCTGGCGTTGACGGGTGGCGTCAGCACGGTCGACGGCGCCGCCGGCGGTGGCCTGAGCCCCTGGGCCCTGATCGGCAGCGCAGCCACCGAAGGCCAATGGGGGGCAACGGCCCATCTCAGCGGCGTGCGCACACGCGACTACCGGCTGCACGCCTTTGGCGCGGCGCTGGCCTGGAACGACCGTGTCGAGCTGTCACTGGCACGGCAGGACCTGGACGCCGGCAACAACCTGGCGCCGCTGGGCCTGACCGGCCTGCACCTGAAGCAGGACATCCTCGGCCTCAAAGTGCGATTGGCCGGTGACGCCGTGCTGGACAGCGACACCTTGATGCCGCAGCTGGCATTGGGCCTGCTGCACAAGCGCAGCGACGCCGGCGCGCTGGGCGCGGTGCTGTACGGCAGCCGGGGCGGGCCACTGGGCGCCAAGGCCAGCGGCACCGAAATCTATCTCAGCGCCAGCAAGTTGCTGCTGGCGCAGGGCCTGCTGATCAACCTGACGCTGCGCGGCACCGAGGCCAACCAGGGTGGCCTGCTCGGCTTCGGCGGCGCGCAAAGCCGGGGCTGGCGCGTGCAGCCCGAACTGTCGCTGGCCTGGTTGCTCAACCGCCGGCTGGCAGTGGGCGCCGAGTACCGCGCCAAACCCGACAACCTGCAGCGCAGTGCATTGGGCGCCGGTGCGCTGAAAGAGGACGACTGGTTCGATGTCTTCATCGCCTGGGCGCCGAACAAGTCGCTGTCACTGACGCTGGCCTATGTCGACCTGGGCCACATCGCACCGGCCACACAGCCACGGCAACAGACCGGCGTCTACGCCTCGGTTCAAGTCGCGTTTTAGCGAGCCGCCACGGAGTTCTTCTGATGCAAGACCTGTTTCGCCGCAGCACGCGGCTGCTGATGGCCGGCGCCTTCGTCCTGCTGGCCTCGACCGCTCACGCCGACGACAGCCTGTACCGGGCCTGGGGCGGCAAGGCGGGCATCCGCGCGGTGCTGGACGACCTCGTGCCGCACCTGAAGGCCGACGCCCGAATCGGCCACTACTTCAAGGACATCAACAGCCGGCACCTGGCCCAGCAGCTGAGCGACCAGCTCTGCATCCAGGCCGGCGGGCCCTGCACCTACGACGGTGAGACCCTGCGCAAGGTGCATGTCGACATGGGCATCACGAAGGCCGACTTCAATCGGCTGGTGGAACTGCTGCAAGACAGCATGGACGCACGCGGCATCCCCTTCAGCGCACAGAATGCGATGCTGGCCCGGCTGGCGCCGATGCACCGCGACATCATCGACGTCAAACCCGAGAACTGAGCGCCTCCCAGCGCTCGAGCGACTGCAGCAGCTCGGCCTCGATGTCATCGTGCCGGGCCTGCAGCGCAGGCACACGCTGCGGCTCGCTGACGTAGAGCTCGCTGCTGGCCAGGCGTTCGGCCAGGGCCTTCTGCTCGGCTTCCAGCGCCTGCACGCGGTCGGGCAGTGCGTCGAGTTCGCGCTGTTCCTTGTAGCTGAGCTTGGTGCGCGCCGGCGCGGGGCGAGCAGCGTCGGCGCTGGCGGGTTTTGTGCTCACCGCCGCGGGCGCTGCGGCCGCCTCAGCCAGCGCCAGCGCGCGCGCACGCTGCAGCTTCCAATCCTCGTAGCCGCCCTCGTATTCGCGCCACAGGCCAGGGCGGCCGCCGAAATCCGGGTCACCTTCCCAGGCGATGGTGCTGGTGACCACGTTGTCCAGAAAGCGCCGGTCGTGGCTGACCAGGAACACCGTGCCGGCGTAGGCCTGCAGCAGCTCTTCCAGCAGATCCAGCGTATCGATATCGAGGTCGTTGGTCGGCTCGTCGAGCACCAGCACATTGGCCGGCAAGGCGAACAATCGGGCCAGCAGCAGGCGGTTGCGCTCACCGCCCGACAGCGTGCGCACCGGTGAGTTGGCGCGCGCAGGCGAGAACAGGAAGTCGCCCAGGTAGCTCATCACGTGCTTGCGCGTGACCTTGGGCTCTTGCCCGATCTCGATCCACTCGCTGCCCGGGCTGATGGTGTCGGCCAGCGTGGCGTCGAGATTCAGCGCCGCACGCATCTGGTCGAAGTAGGCCACCTGCAGCTTGCTGCCTTGTCGAACGCTGCCCGACGTGGGCATCAGCTCGCCCAGGATCAGCTTCAGCAGCGTGGTCTTGCCGCAGCCGTTGGGGCCGATCAGGCCGACCTTGTCGCCACGCAGGATGGTGGCCGAGAACTTGTCGATCAGCAGCCGGTCACCGTAGCGCATCGAAACGTCTTTCAGCTCGGCCACGATCTTGCCGGGCGGCAGGCCGGCGTCGACCTCCAGCCGCACCTGGCCCAGTTCGTTGCGCCGCTGCGCGCGCTGTTCGCGCAGCTGAACCAGCCGGGCCACCCGGCCCACGCTGCGCGTGCGGCGTGCTTCGACGCCCTTGCGGATCCACACCTCTTCTTGCGCCAGCAGCTTGTCGGCACGCGCCGCGGCCAGCGCCTCGTTCTCGAGCTCACGCGCCTTGGCGGCGTTGAACGCGGCAAAGTTGCCTGGATAGTTGCGCAGCTGGCCACGGTCGAGCTCGACGATGCGCGTGGCCACCGCGTCGATGAAGGCGCGATCGTGCGAGATCAATACCAACGCACCACGCCAGCCGTTCAGCAGGTCCTGCAGCCACTCGATGGAATCGATGTCGAGGTGGTTGGTGGGTTCGTCCAGCAGCAGCACATCAGGTGCGGCCACCAGCGCGCGCGCCAGCGCCACGCGCTTCTTGGTGCCGCCCGACAAGGCGTCGACCAGCGCATCGGCGTCCAGATGCAGGCGCTGCAGCGCCTCGGTCACGCGCTGCTCCCAGGTCCAGCCGTCCAGGGCTTCGAGGCGCGTCTGCAACGCGTCCAGGTCTTCATCCGGTGCATGGCGCTCGTAACGTTCGCGCAGCGCACGCGCCTCGGCCACGCCCTCCGCGACGGCGTCGAACACGCTGACCCCGGACAGAAACTGCGGCTCTTGCGCAACGTAGACGCGGCGCACGCCCGACTGCAGCTGCAGCAGGCCGTCGTCGACTTTTTCGTCACCGGCCAGGATCTTCAGCAGCGACGACTTGCCGGTGCCGTTGCGCCCGATCAGCGCCACGCGCTCGCCGCTTTCAAGCGAGAAGTCGGTGCCATCGAGCAGCGGCACATGGCCATAGGCCAGGTGGGCGTTGGAAAGGGTCAGCAGGGCCATGGTCTAGTGTCCGTTCCACTCGACCGCCGTCTGCGACGAGATGGCCCGGCCTGCGATACCGAGCGGCTGAACCAGCGCCAATTTCGCGGCAGACCGATCATTGATGGCATGGATGCAAAAGTCAGCTTGCATCAGAGAGCGCATGGACTTTGGTCTCTGCGCTTGAGCGCAAGCTCATCGCGTAGCTGCTCATCCTCTTGATCTCGCAACAGCCGCATGCCAGGCTCGAAGTTGTTCAGTGCATCGATCAGAGAGCGCAGATTGGCCGACGGGATTGGGCATGGCCGCCTGTCAACACCGCCTCGACGCTCACAGGCCTCAATCGCCTCGAAACGAGGCGCCTTAGGCGGGTGCACGGTCTGGCTGCCCTCGTGCGTAAAGTTCTTGGCAAAGGTCATGCTGCACTCCGGGTCAATCGATCAGTAGCTGCATTGTCGCTAGGTCTGCGAGCCGGCCTTGCCAATCCAGCCGCGAGCCGGTTCGCCGGGCAATACAAGCCGGGTTGGGGCTCCAGGCCTGCACTTGCTGGCAACATGCGCCCCTGCACCGTGCGCCCCACAGGGGGCGGTCCCGGGCGCCAGGCCAGCCATGAACAAGAAAACCCTGTCCGAAAGCGACGTCTGCGACAAATTCATTCGGCCCGCGATGGAACGCGCCGGCTGGGATGGTTTGAGCCAGATCTTTCGTGAGTTCGGCTTGCGTGCCGGCCGCGTGACCGTGCGCGGGCGCAAGGCCCAGCGCGATGCCAGCACCGTACTGCGCGCCGACTACGCACTGTTCTTCAAGCCCAACATCCCTCTGGCTGTGGTCGAGGCCAAAGACAACAACCACGCCGTCGGCGCCGGCATGGCCCAGGCCATCCAATACGCCGAGCTGCTGAACGTGCCCTTCAGCTTTACCAGCAACGGCGACGGCTTCGTCTTCCGCGACGCCACCTTGGCCACCGGCGTGCTGGAACAGAACCTGACACTCGACGAATTCCCGTCGCCGACCGAGCTGTGGGAACGCTACTGCGCCTGGAAGGGCTGGACGCCTGAGGTGCGCCAGGTCACCGAGTTCGGCTACGGCCCCGGCAAGACGCCGCGCTACTACCAGATGACCGCCATCAACCGCACCGTGGAAGCCATCGCGCGTGGCCAGAACCGGGTACTGCTGGTGATGGCCACCGGCACCGGCAAGACCTACACCGCCTTTCAGATCATCTGGCGCTTGTGGAAGAGCGGCGCCAAGAAGCGCATCTTGTTCCTGGCCGACCGCAACATCCTGATCGACCAGACCATGGTCAACGACTTCCGTGACTTCAAGGGCGCGATGGCCAAGCTCAGCCCCAATGCCAAAGGCGTGGAGCGGGTCGACGCCGTCAGCGGCCAGGTCACGCTGGAAGACGTGGCGCTGGCGGTCAACAAGACCACCAAGCAGGTCGACAAGAGCTACGAGATCTACTTGTCGCTGTACCAGGCCGTCTCGGGCACTGAAGAAGCGCAGAACATCTACAAGCAGTTCTCGCCCGACTTCTTCGACCTGATCGTCGTTGACGAATGCCACCGCGGCAGCGCCGACGAAGACTCGGCCTGGCGCGAGATCCTGAGCTACTTCAGCGGCGCCACCCAGATCGGCCTGACCGCCACGCCCAAGGAAACCCGCGACGTCTCCAACATCGACTACTTCGGCGAGCCGATCTACAGCTACACGCTGCGCCAGGGCATCGAGGACGGCTACCTGGCGCCCTACAAGGTGATCCGCGTCGATCTGGACCGCGACACCTTCGGCTGGCGCCCGCCGCAAGGCATGACCGACAAACATGGCCATGTGATCGAAGACCGCATCTACAACAGCACCGACATGAACCGCGCGCTGGTGCTGGAACGCCGCGACGAGGTGGTGGCGGCCAAGATCACCGAGTACCTGAAGGCCACCGACCGCCAAGCCAAGACCATTGTCTTCTGCGAAGACATCGACCACGCCGCGCGCATGCGCCAGGCGCTGGCGAACGCCAACGCCGACCTGTGCGCCGCGCAGCCCAAGTACGTGGTGCAGATCACCGGCGACAACCCCGAGGGCAAGCGCGAGCTCGACAACTTCATCGACCCCGAGAAGACCTACCCGGTCATTGCCACCACGTCCAGGCTGATGAGCACCGGCGTCGACGCGCAGACCTGCAAGCTGATCGTGCTGGACCAGAACATCAAGTCGATGACACTGTTCAAGCAGATCATCGGCCGCGGCACAAGGCTGCGCGAGGACCTGGGCAAGACCTGGTTCACGATCCTCGACTTCAAGCGCGCCACCGACAACTTTGCCGACCCTACTTTCGACGGCGACCCGGTGCAGATCTACGAGCCCGGTCCTGGCGACCCGGTGACACCGCCCGACGACAACGTGGCAGCGGCGCCCGACCCTGACCACGCGCCGCCCGGCTCGGGCGACATTACCGCCCCGGGCACGGATGACGGCGGCGCGGCACCACGTCGGTACGTGGTCGGCCAGGGCGTCAACGTCAGCGTGGCCCGCGAACGTGTGCAGTACCTCAACGCCCAGGGCCAGCTGATCACCGAGAGCCTGCGCGACTACACCCGCATCAACCTGGCCAAGCAGTACGAATCGCTCGACGCCTTCCTGCAGGCCTGGGGCAGCGCCGAGCGCAAGGCCGCGCTGCTGGACGAACTGGA
>Ga0138256_10000899_pt1 | contig 31990 bp, 20 predicted proteins | sample KNB2016incub_MG_FD_105486 | JGI IMG/M metagenome (GOLD analysis project Ga0138256, IMG submission 105486) | Active sludge microbial communities from wastewater in Klosterneuburg, Austria - KNB2014incub_MG | ecosystem: Engineered > WWTP > Activated sludge > Unclassified | place: Austria... | reverse complement strand
TCAAAAAAAGAAAGTTATGCTCCGGATTCATTTGAAGATCGTAGGGCACAGGCTCTGGCAACAAAATATGATACAATCCTTTTGCATCTACCAATGGTGTTTGTTGCTCTGCAAATTCTGGAAAGGATAAGTTATAGGTTTTTACTGCTACCGCCATCGAGTACCATGCATCCAGGCGGCTGAAGATATCTATCATCTCCAGTGTATTTGTTTTATAATTACCACGAAGATGAAACCCGAAATATAAATTCTGACGTACAGAGAATTTATCTCCATGCTCAGTTTCAGATAATCTTTCTAATGGTTGTTGTTTTAAAAGTCCATTTATACGGTCAATGTATAATTGAATATTAGCAGGAAGGTCAAGGTTGTTAAGTAACTCTGCAATCTTTTTAATGCCTCTGTAGAAATCTGCAAAATGCGTCATGGAATATTTTACCATGGCGTAGTCTTCACTGTGCAGCCATTTGTAAAACATATTATTGAAAGAAGCTGGTGCTTCGCTGATAGGATCAAGCGGATAATCCAGAAATTTATCCATTACCAGCATAGTACCATTACTGATATCCGTTGGCCAATCTTTTACATGCTCCATAAAAGTGCGGATCACTTTCTGAGTACCCAATATCTTATCCAGGCTATCATGCGGTTCACTAAAGAATTTGCGCAGCCATTCTCTGCCACCAACGGTACGGGTAAAGTTGAGTTTATGAAATATAGAAAACTCTTCTTCAGTATGAAAGATCGATATGTCGCTGAATGATGTATTGTCTATTTGCATAGTGTCAATGAATTGTCAATAGTAAATCGCCATTGACGATTGCCGGTTTATCTGTTAAATACGAGTCGTTGTCCTTGTTGAGATTCATTCCACTCACCGTTTCCATACACTAAATGTCCGTTTATAAACGTATGAGTTATGGTAGCCGGAAATTCAAATCCTTCTAACGGACTCCAGCCGCATTTATATAAAATGTTTTCTTTCGTTACTGTTGAACTGCTATTCATATCAACAATTACAAGGTCTGCATGATAGCCTTCTCTTATATAGCCTCTTTCTTTTATCTGGAAACAATCAGCCACAGCATGGCTCATTTTCTCTGCTATTTTCTCTAAACTTATTCTTCCTTCTTTATAATAATGCAACATTAATAATAAAGGATGCTGCACCAATGGCAATCCTGCATGAGCTTTCATATATGGCTCATTCTTTTCTTCCCAGGTATGCGGTGCATGGTCAGTTGCAATTACGTCGAGCCTGTCGTCAAGTAAAGCTTTCCACAATGCTTCTTTATTATTCGCTGCTTTTATGGCAGGATTGCATTTTATCTGGTTACCAAGCCGTTCATAATCATCACTGGTAAAATGTAAATGATGTACACATACTTCGGCAGTAATACGTTTTTCTTTTAATGGAAACATATTGGTAAAGAGCTGTAATTCTCTTTCTGTAGTAATGTGTAATATGTGCAGCCTTGTGTTATACTTTTTTGCTATCTGTATTGCATACAGCGAAGACTCATAACAAACTTCTTCATCTCTGATGATGGGATGGTCAGCCGCAGTCAATTCCCTGCCCAATGCTTTTGCTTTTTCAAGATTCTGCCGGATAATCTTTTCATCTTCACAATGTGTGGCAATCAATACTTCGCTTTCCCGGAATATCTTATCCAACGTATTGGGATTGTCCACCAGCATATTGCCAGTGCTGGCACCCATAAATATTTTTACACCGCAGATGTCTTTCTTTTTATCGTTCGTTTTTAATACCTCATCTGCATTATCATTGCCAGTTCCCATAAAGAAGGAATAATTGGCTAATGATGTTTGTGCACCAATCTTATATTTATCTTCCAGCAGTTCTTGTGTCAATGCATTCGGCAATGTGTTCGGCATTTCCATAAAACTGGTAACACCGCCTGCCACTGCTGCTTTAGATTCAGTATAAATTGTTGCTTTGTGTGTAAGTCCCGGCTCACGGAAATGCACCTGGTCGTCGATACATCCGGGAAATAAATACTTGCCTTCGCCATTTATTTCTGTAGCAGAAACGTTGATATTAGGTGCAATTTTTTCTATTCTATTTTTTCGAATTAATAAGTCCGAAGTTATTATCCGACCTTCATTTACAAGTTGAATATTTTTTATCAGATATGTTGACATTCAAAATGACTGTTTATATTGTGATGCAAATTAGAGTTCTTATTATTAAATAATACTAATGAGCTTAAGATTTGATAATTCGAAAATTAACACTTTTGGAACAAATTAAGAAAGTATGAAGGCTGATAGAATAAGACGACATAAATATGGGTTCTTTAGGATCTCTTTTTTTTTAGTTACTATACTATTTCTGTCTGTGGCATTAGTGCCTTTTCTTTCTTCGGGTGGCTGGTGGTTTATTGCAATTCTGGGTCTGATTTATCCATTTCTTCTACTTTTAGAAATAATATTTTTAATTATCTGGGCGGTTAAAAAGTCAAAACTTGTTTTTATTTCAGCCTTGGCGTTATTATTGAATTGGCAGCAATTGTCAGTTATATTAGCAATAAAAGGAACAACAGCTTCTGTTAGTATTAAGGAAGAGAAAAGCCTCAGGGTATTATCTTGGAATGTTTCTCGTTGGGATGAAAGGAATAAAGAGAAAAGGGGAGGGCAAAGTTATCGTCAATTGATGTTTGATTATATAGAATATCTGAATGCGGATGTTTTATGCCTGCAGGAATTCTTTGAATGTACCGACCCGAAATATTTTGAAGCAAATATTCCGGCACTGCAAAAGCTGGGGTTCACTTATTTTCATTTCTTTCCAATTGTTAAAATTTTTCAGGATAAGTTTCAACATGGGCTGGCTATATTTTCAAGGCATCCTATAGTTGACACAGGAAGTTATTCTAATTATGCAAGAATTCACTCTGAAGGTCTAATATATTGCGATATTGTATTTGGAGATAATAAATTTCGGATATTCAATACACATTTAGAATCGCCTGGTTTTGGAAAAGAAGATTTCACAGAAGCAGGCTCAGTAAAGCCATCAAAAAACCTGATTAATAAGCTTAAGAATAGCTATAATTATAGAAATATACAGGCAAATTCAGCCGCTGAAATTATTCGTAATAGCCCCAATCCCGTTATAGTATGCAGTGATATTGGGGATGTCCCAAATTCTTATGCGTATTTTAAATTAAAGGGTAATTTGAGAGATGCCTTTCTTAATAAAGGCAGTGGTTTTGGTAGAACTTACCGGTTTATTTCCCCTACCTTAAGGATTGATTATCTGTTTGTTGATAAGAAAATTCAAGTACAGAATTTTTATCTTCCAAATATTGGTTATTCCGATCACCTACCACTCATTTCTGATTTGAGATTTAAATAATTGAGTTTTTATAGTGTTAGGGGCATGCTCAAAAATTCAATAATACAAATTGTGTAGTAACTCCAATGGGTTTAATTTTGGGTTATTATTTTAAAAGATTCCCCATTATTTTTTGGATTTCCGATATTTTGATTACTTTAGTAGTCAAATGTGGTTTTTACGTTTTTTTTAGTAAAATCACTACCTCAAATCCTTCCACTGAACAACCCTACCAATTTTCCTTTCGATTTGCCTCTTTCAAAATCCTAAGTAAAAAATCAAAAGATTTTAATGGCGAATGTATGCCTGTTCCAATTTCTATGATTTGTGATTATTGAATTTGATCATTTATCAATCCGTTAACCCCTTAGTATATGAACAGGACTATTCTAAGTATAAATGTAAATCGACCGATGAATTATCTGTTACAAACTATACTTTCTAAAAAGTATCATTTTGTTTCTGTATCAGATGTTTTTTTCGCTATGTCGAGTTTAAGAAAAAATAAAGATATAAATCTTGTTATTGCTGATATTGATAATGCTGAACAGGATATTTGGGAACTTATAGAACATATAAATACTAGCAAATTGTATCAAAAGTCTATCATAGTTCTTTGTAGCGAAAATGATGCCAAAATTGATGCAAAAATGAAAGAGTTGGGATTAAAAAATTTAGTGAAGAAGCCTTTTAGTCCTCCCGAATTAGTTAAGAAAATTGATGAAATTATGTTGACTGAAGTTATACATGATTAACCTTAAACCTACAACCTCATCCTTATGTTTTTAGAAACTTACCCTAAACTTGAATCCTGGCCACACAAAAGAGAACTGAATGTTGTCAAACCAGATAATCGGCAAGTAAATTTTACCTATCTGTACATTGGAAAACATTCAGCAGCAGAGTTATTCTTACATTCCTCATTTAAATCTGGTCAGATCATTCCCAGTCTTTTTGTTGCCAGAGAAGTTCTTGATTCTGTTTTAAGTTATAATACAGAGCTTCCTGATGCAATTATTGTCGATCTAGTTTTGGATAAAGTAGAATACCATGACTTTGTAAAATTTCTAGAAAGAAGAAAAATTGATAAACTGGTTTCTATTTTATACAACGAAAACAAATTGGGTATCAATGATATTAATTTTTTAAAGTATAATCAACTGGTTGATGATGTTTTTAATATTCAGAACAAAAGTTTGAATTTCGATAAGAAAATTTCCTTTCTTAAAAAAGTGAAAAAGCAAACTATTCCACTACAAATAAGTAGTTCAATTAAAAAAGATGTTATTAATACAAATTTTTCAGGGAGATCTATGTTCTGGAAAAGGGTAATAGATATTACCATATCTTCTCTATTACTAATAGCCGCTTTTCCTCTGTTTTTGATCATAGCAATCGGAATTAAGTTGGAAAGCCGGGGCCCTATTTTTTATAATGCATTAAGAGCCGGAAGAGGGTTTAGGATTTTTAATTTTTATAAATTCAGGACGATGGAAGTGGATGCAGATAAAAAGATGGGTTCGGTGAAACATTTGAATAAATATGCCAATACTGAAAAGGGAGTAGGATTCCTGAAGATTTATAACGATCCCCGTGTTACTAGATTTGGCAAATTTCTAAGGAAAACCAGCCTGGATGAATTACCTCAACTAATTAATGTTTTAAAAGGCGATATGTCTCTTGTAGGTAATAGGCCCTTGCCTATTTATGAAGCTTCAACATTGACTACCAATGAGTTTGTTGAACGTTTTATGGCCCCTGCTGGTATTACAGGTCTTTGGCAAATAAAAAAGAAGAGTAAACCAAATATGACTGCTGAGGAAAGAATTGGTTTGGATATCTCTTATGCCCGCAAGCATAATTTTCTATATGATATTAAAATCATAGCCAAAACACCGGGAGCATTGTTTCAAAACACTAACTCCTAGCTAAAGGCTGGTATTTTTCCTATTTCCATAGTATCTTTATCTAATTCTAGTACCCAAAAACTTAATAATGCAAAAGGAAAACCTTCCTTTTATATCCATTATAACTTTAAACTGGAATAGTTTAAATTATACTCTTCAATTTTTAGAATCAACAAGGACTTTGACTTATAGAAATTTTGAAGTTTTAGTTGTTGATATGAATTCTGATCAAGATCCGACTAGTGAAATTAATGGTAATAATTATGCCAACACAAAAGTCTTGCGATGTGAAAAGAATTTAGGATTTTCCGGGGGAAATAATTTTGGTATTGAACAAGCAAAAGGGGATTTTCTTTTCGTTGTAAATAACGATACAGAACTAACTCCTGAAATTTTAAATTCTCTAATAGAACCTTTTTATAAGGATTCTACAGTAGGTGTCACATGCCCAAAGATTCGCTATTATGATATGCCTTCCATAATTCAGTATGCAGGATTTAACCCTTTTAATTTTGTTACAGGAAGAACATCTTCAGTCGGTAGCGGTAAAGTAGATTCTGGTCAATACGATTTACCGGGTTATACATTCGGTGCACATGGTTGTGCGATGATGGTGAAAAGAGATATTATTTCCAAAGCCGGGGTTTTCCCAAAAAATTATTTTCTTTATTACGAAGAGTGGGATTGGAGCTTAAGAATTATTAAGTCTGGCTTCAAAATATTTTATCAGCCTGCAGCACTAATTTATCATAAGGCATCTATGTCTATTGGAAAAGGAAATCCTATCAAAATATTTTATCATATAAGGAATAGAATATTGTTAATTAAAAGAAATGGTACTGGTTTACAGCTTTTCCTTTTTATGGTATATATGCTAATCGTTATTTTCCCCTTTAATGTAATTAAACATTTAGTGAAATTAGAATTTGACAAACTAAAATACTTTTTAAAAGGAACAATAAATGGTGTTTTAGCATCACGATTTTCTAATAATTATTATTTGGGAATAAAATCATAAAGTTATTATTCAATGGGGAAAACCAAGGTTTTAGAATGTATAAGGCAGGGCCAAATTGGTGGTGGAGAATCTCATTTATTAGATATTATTGCACATATTGATAAGGAAAAATATAACCCAATTGTTCTTTCTTTTTCGGATGGTCCGATGATTGATGCCCTCAATCAAATGAAAATCGAGAATTATGTCATTCCTTCTAAAAGGGCTTTTGATTTTTCGGTTTTTACTAGGGTTAGGAAATTATTAATTGACTTAAATGTTTCGATAATTCATGTGCACGGCACCAGGGCAAATTCAAATATTGTGCGGGTAGCAAAATCACTGCAAATTCCGTTAGTATATACAATACATGGCTGGTCTTTTCATCCGGATCAAAATTTTTTTAAACGAAAGCTTAGAATTTTAGGAGAAAAATATCTTACTTCTAAATCTGATTTTAATATTTCAGTATCAGAATCAAATAAATTAACAGGTCAAAAATTGATCAAAGGGTTTAATTCTGAAGTTATTAATAATGGAATAAACCAATTTAAGTTTAATCCACAAAGAAAGTTTTTGGATATACGGAAAGAACAGGGATTGTCTGTTGATGATATAATCGTTCTTTTTTTGGCAAGGTTCACTGGTCATAAACAGCCCTTAATTTTAATTGAGGCATTTTCGAAAGCAGTTCAGAAAAATAAAAAATTACATTTGTTAATGGTGGGAGAGGGTGACCAAAAAGTTGAAGGAATTAAACTTGTTGATAAATTGAAAATAAAAGAAAAAGTTACTTTTTTGCCTTTCCGAACAGATGTTCCTGATATTCTTTCGGCTTCTGATATTTATGTTTTGCCTTCGTTATGGGAAGGATTACCAATTGGGTTATTAGAAGCGATGGCAATGGGGAAAGCAGTTATCGGGTCAAATGTAGATGGGACATGTGAAATAATTGATAACTCTATCAATGGATTTTTAATCGACAAAGAAAATTTAGTTAAGGGTGTTGAAGAAAAAATAGCATTACTGGGATCGAGCAAGAAGTTGCGAGAAGATTTGGGAAAAAATGCTATAAAAACTATAAGCACAAAGTATGATGCAACGGAAATGACTAGAAAAATAGAAAAAGTATACACCAAATTGATCAAGAAGTAACAAAGCACTACAATGGAATATTCAAGATATGCAGATATTAAAAGATTGAACTTTATTACTGCTGAGCTGCAGAAACAACTTCAAAATGATGCAGAAATTTTAGATGTTGGTTGTGGTAATGGTATTATTGCAAGAGCTTTAGGTAAGAATGGCTTTAATGTTTATGGCATTGATGTAAGTGAAAAAGCAATAGAAAAGGCTAGAGAATTAAATGAGTGTAAAAATGTACACTTTGACTCTATAAATGCTGAAGAGCTAGTGGCTGAAAAAAAGCAATATCATGCGGTCATTTGCAGTGAAGTCTTAGAACATTTACATGAGCCCAGTCGTCTTTTAGGTGTAATTAATGAAATACTATATGATGACGGAATTCTAATTGTAACTGTTCCTAATGGTAAAGGGCCAAGAGAGCTATTTGTAACAAGGCCATTAATAAAAATGGAAAAAAAAAATAATTGGCTTTGGAAAAGTGTCAAGAAAGTTAAAGGAGTTTTTGGGTATAAAGGGACAACTATTCAATCCGATGCGGATAGCTTAACTCATCTTCAATTTTTTACGAAAAGTAGTCTTGGAAAACTGGCAGAATCAAGCGGATTTAGTATAAAAAAATTTGGTAAAACTAATTTTGTTGAAGATGTTTTTCCTTTTTCATTATTGACTAAACATTTTGTGGGGTTGCAAAAATTGGACTGTAAGATTGCTGAATTATTGCCTTATAGTTTAACGGGTGGATTCGTATCAGTATGGGAAAAAAATAGTTTGAGAAAACCTAATTAGAAAATAGCAACCAGAACTATGAATTCAATTAAGTATATGAACAGCCGGTTTCGATTAAATAGAATAAAAATTGATTTTGTTCCTGGTACGTATGTAAAAGAATTCGATGGCTGGAGAGGAGTCGGAATTATATTTGTTGTCGCAGCCCACTATGTTCCAAATCTTTTTATGGGATCATGGATATTTATGGAAATGTTTTTTGTTATGAGTGGCTTCCTTATAACTGGAATATTAATGGATTCAAAAAATAAGAAAGGATATTATAAAAGATTTATGTACAGAAGGGTTTTACGAGTTTTTCCTTTGTATTACTTAAGCCTTATTTTACTATTTTTTATTATACCAAATTCATGGATTGATCTTTCATATTATCGTCAAAATCAAGCTTGGTTTTGGCTATATCAAGAAAATTGGTTGTTTTCATTAGAAGGTTTGCATCCTTCAAAAGCTTTAAATCATTTTTGGTCGTTGGCTATCGAGGAGCAATTTTATATTGTCTGGCCATTGTTTGTGTTGATTTTTTCGACGAAATCATTAATACGATTTTGCATATTTCTTTTTTTCTTCAGCATCCTTTTTCGAAATACTGGAACGCAACTTGGATTTTTAAATCCACCTTTTCCTTATATGGCATCTTTAGGTAGAATGGAAGGCATTGTTCTTGGTGGTATAATTGCAGCATTGGTTAGAACCGATAAATCTATACTTGAAAAAATTGCTTACCCTATAACTATTATTTCAGGAATATTATCTTTTTCAGTATTCTGTTATGCTAGAACAATGCACATGGATTATAGCATTAATTACCAAATAAATTATACACTTGTTGATATTTTCTTTTCGGGTATGATTGTATTGACTCTTTGTAAATCCGAGCTTATTTTATTAAAAAAAATATTTAATATTCCTCTAATTTCAAAATTGGGAATAATGTCATATTGTATTTATATTTTTCATCATCCCATTCATGTAATTACAAATTATAATTTTCTCGATTTTTTTATTAAACAAACTGGTAATGAATCACTTGGAAAACTGATATGTGTTTTTATCGCTTTTTGCATAACAGTACCGGTTGTTTATGTTATTCACAAAAAAGTGGAAATCCCATTTTGGAAGCTAAAGAATGCCACAAGAATTAAGTAAGAATTAGATTATTATGTTAATAACTATAAAATATTTATTAATAAAAATTCTTCGGAAAATATACAAATACCAAATAATAGTGTAATTTGCAGCAAATCTGAAACACAGATTAATAAGCCTTATTTCTTCCAACCTCCCCTGAATTTCCTTCAAAAATCCCTGTTCGCTACAGCTAAGCCAATGAATTCATGTATTATACAATATGTGTTTTTTACGGGCTTTGAAAATCCTATTTAATTGATTAAAGTTTTTAACGTAGTTCCTTTTTTACTTCAGGACTTAATAAAAAAAAATATGAAAACGGCAAATTTCAGGGTAAGTATTATCCTTTCTTGCATAGTATTATTCTTTAATACTGTATTATCAGCGCAAACAGGTGTTTTGGATCCGAATGACCCGATTGTTATTTACAATCCGAGTAGTCCACCTGTTACTCCACCAGCTAATACGCTGGCAAAATGGGTGAAAACAAACCGACTAAGTTGGAACTCAACTAGTTTTAAGTGTTACTATTATAATGGAATACAGTTCCGATTGAAATTCCCGAAATCTTATGTTCCAGGGAATGGTAAAACATACCCGTTATATTTGTTTTTTCATGGAGTTGGAGAAAAGGGAACTATTTATGATAACGAATTTCAACTATTTCATGGCGGGCAAACGCATAGAGATGCTGTAGATAATGATAAATTTGACGGATTTCTTTTGTATCCACAAACCTCTTCAGCTTCTGGTGGCTGGAATAATAATCAGTTAGATGTTATGGCTAATCTGATAAATAATTATCTTATTCCACAGGTTCAGGTTGATCCGTTTCGTGTAAACGTAAATGGACTTTCTGGCGGTGGTGGTGCTACTTGGGGTTTTATGGTACGACATCCTACTCTGACCGCTGGAGATCTTCCTATGAGCGGAGCTTCTATTCAAAATGTTGGAGAAGTGGCAAATATCAAGTATAATGCTTTCTGGATTTCAAATGGAGGGTTAGACGGATCCCCTTCGCCTTACACTGTAAATCAGGTCATAAATGAATGTATAAATCAAGGTGCTAATTACAGACATACAGAGTATCCAAATTTAGGACATGGAGTTTGGAATACATTTTGGGCAGAACCTGATTATTTCCCATACATGCTATCAACTCATAAAGCGAATCCTTGGCCAAGATATGGTCGTACTGAGTTTTGTGTTGGAGATGTTATTAATGTAACTATTGGTGTAACAGCAGGATTTGATGGGTATGAATGGCGGAAAAATGGTGTTTTGATTAATGGTGCTAATTCAAGTACAATTCAAACAACGACTACAGGTACATTTGATTGTAGAGTAAAAAAGGGAACTCAATGGTCTGTATGGTCTCCAATTCCAGTAGTTATTAAATATAAAACGTCTACTATCTCCCCTGATATTCAAGTGACCGGACTTGCAAGTAATGTACTTCCTTCATTGGACGGGAAAACTACTGTCAATTTACAAGTTCCAACAGGTTATACGAGTTATGTTTGGCAAAAATTGAATCCTACTACAACATTACCAAATAATGGAAATACTGTTACAGGTGCAACTATAGGATCATACCAGGTTAAAGTGACTGAACAATATGGTTGCTCAAGTAGCTTCTCAAATGTATTTAATGTTGTCGATGCTAATGGAGCTGATGGGCCACCTGCGCCAACTACTCTTACAGCTACTGCGCTTTCTCAAACAAAAATCAGGTTAAATTGGAGTTTGGCACAAAATCCTGCTTTTGTAGAAACCAAGTTTGAAGTTTATCAGTCATTAGAACCTAATGGTCCTTTTACATTAATAGGATTTGCACCTCAAAGGGCTGACTCATTTGCTGTTAATAACCTTTCACCGAATGTCAGATATTATTATAAAATAAGAGCTATAAATAATACAGCAGCTTCTGGTGGCACAAGTGTAGCTAGTGCATTAACTTTTTCAGATAACGAAGCTCCTACACCTCCGGGAAATCTAAGAACCGGTGATGTAAGTCAGTCTTCTGTTACTTTATTATGGGATCCTTCTTATGATGCTTCAGGAATTTCCGCTTATGATATTTATGTAAATGGACATGTTGCATATACAATTAATGGTGACCAAAATGAGTTCGCTGTGTACAATTTAATAAATGCGCAGTACAACACTTTTGTAGTAAAAGCTAGGGATATTGCCGGAAATATTTCGTCTCCTAGTAATCAGGTGGTTGCTGCTGCAGCATTTTCTGGACTGCATTATAAATATTACACATTTACAGGAACCTGGAATAACTTACCAGATTTTAATACGTTAGTTCCGGATTTTACAGGTAATGACGTAAACGTTTCAATTGCCAATAGTCCGAATGGAGATAACTTTGCATATTTATGGGAAGGATTCATTACAGCACCCTCTACGGGGAATTATTATTTCAGAACGACTTCTGATGATGGAAGTAGATTATATCTGGGAACTGCAGGTGGCACTGGATCTCCATATGGTTATAGTGTTGTTCCTAAAGTAAATAATGATGGTCTTCATGGAACAGCGACAGTTACATCAAGTGCTGTTTATCTTGTTCAGGGTGAAACATATCCTATTGCTATTACTTTTTATGAGCAAGGTGGTGGGGAAAATATGAGTATTACTTGGAGAACCCCAACAAATTCTAATTATGTGTCTGTTCCTAATAGTGCATTTATACAAAATGTTTCTGCACCAGGTAATTTACCAAATGCACCATCTAGTTTAACGGCTACAGCTGTTTCAGCTAAGAAAATTGTTTTGAATTGGACAGATAATAGTAATGATGAGAATGGCTTTGAGATTTATCGTTCTACAACTTCTGATGGAGACTATGTTATCGCTGGAACAGTTGGTTCAGACGTTACTACATATAGTGATTCTTCACTTCAGCCGTCTACGCAATATTATTATAAGCTAAAATCTATAAATGCAAGCGGTAGCTCAGCACTAATACCATCTGCTAGTTATCAGGCATTATGGAATTTTAATAATAATTATAATGATGAGTCTGGTCAAAACCACACATTATCGCCAAATAATTCGCCGACGTTTAGTACAGACAGGCAAGAAGGCTCTCATTCTGTGGATCTTAATGGAAGCAATGAGGATATGACTGTCAATACATCATCAGGCGACTATTTAAGAGGTGGCTATAATTCTAAAACAGTGTCTTTCTGGATGAATGCTGATGTAACCAGTAGTGGTTCAACAAGGCTGGGAGTTTTTGATTTTGGAGGTAGTGACGACGGGTTGGCAATGTATATACAAAGTAATAATTTATACGCAGGTGTAGCAGGTAATAATACAAGAAGAAGTATTTCAACTTCAATTAGCACAGGCTGGAATCATATTGCATTAGTCTATAGTGGCAATACGTTAAGGCTCTATAAAAATGGAATTCAGGTTGCTTCAAATACTAACTTGGGCTTTTCATCAGTAGGTACTACAAGTAACGCTTCCATGATTGGAGATGATAATAGTTCTACTGCATTTAGTACAAGTACTTCCTATTTTGGCCAGTTTAACGGACGATTTGACAATTTTGCGGTTATAGGGGATGCGCTTAGCCAATCTGATATTGCTAGTCTGATGAATAATGGTACTTATGGTACCGTCTCTGCTACAACTTTAGTATTACCAGCATTACCTGCTACACCAACAAATTTGAATGGTGTTGCGAATGGACCTGATAAGATTGATCTTTCCTGGACTAATAATGCAGCAGTAGTTGCTAAATATGAAGTATGGCGTTCTCCAGTTACAAATGCCAATTATGAATTGGCTGCAACGTTAAGCGGCATAGTTCAGATATATAACGACAATTCTTTATTGTATAATACTACTTATTATTATAAAGTTCGAGCAATTAACGAGGCAGGTAATTCTGAGTATAGTAATGAGATTAATGTAACTACAACAACGAATCCTGTTACAATAGTTACATTGAATTCGATATCAACACAGAATATTGTAAATGACGATGATGTGAATTTAAATCTTGTAGCAACTACTAATTTAGGTTCCACAATCACCTATTCAAGTGCAAATCTTCCTTCTTTTGCCACTTTGGTTTCAAACCCAAATAACACCGGAACCATTAATTTTAAACCTAAAGGGAATGATTTGGGAACCTATAATATTACTGTAACTGCCACAGATAATTATGGTGGAAATAATTCGAAGGCATTTACCTTAAATGTTAATGGAAAAAATCAGGTAACCATTAATCTTAATTTCAATCAGGCATTGCCACAAGCTGCTCCTTGGAATAATACGAATAGTGCTCCGGTAGCAAATCTTACTGTTAATAATTTAAAAGATAACAACAATAATAATACAACTGTTGGGTTTAATCTTATGACAGGAATGGTAGGTTCATATTCAAATGCTGTAACCACAAATAATAACAGTGGGGTATTCCCAGACAATGTATTAAAGACAATGTATTTTACATCAGTCGGAACACCGATTCAATATCGCATTACTGGTTTGGCACAGAATAAAAAATATAGCTTTATTATTCATGGAGGTTATCCTTGGACGGTACAACAACAAAATACATCTGGAACTTTAATAGGAAATTACTCTGTTGGAACTAAGACAGCTTCGCTTGATGCAGCTAACAATACGAGTCAAACTGTTCGATTCAACAACCTATCGCCAGATGCAAGTGGAAATATAATAGTGACACTGCAGAAAGCCCCAGGTGCAGGATATGTTATAATCAATGCTATGCAGATTTTATCGTATGATGATTCTCAGGCAGCGATAACTTTCAATCCTCCTTATTCTGTAAAAGCAGTTGGTGCATCTAATAGCCAAATAAAACTTACCTGGCAGAATTTGGCTGAAACAAGAACGGGGATTGAAATTTGGAGAAGTACTACACCAAACGGTACATACACATTGAGAAGTGCAATGAGTTCAAATAGTGTTACATATACAGATAACGGACTTGCAACTGGAAGTACTTTCTTTTACAAACTGAGATCTGTTAACAATGCAGTGTATTCAGGTTTTACTAGTCCTGTAGGAGCTTCTACAATTTCATATGTTGTTAAGTTGAATATGAATTCTCAGGCTGTATTATCACAATCGCCACCATGGAACAATTTGAATACATTGACTTATAGTGGATTTAGTTTTGAAAATATGATTAATACACAGGAACAAGCCACCGGCATTAATTTTAATGTTTTGGATAATTTTACAAGTTTCCATGATGGAGTTGGAATCAATACAGGTAATAATTCGGGAGTGGTACCGGATAATGTAATGAGAACTCTATATTATATGGCTGGTGGGGATTCATCAAGATTTACATTTACAGGTCTAAATAGAACACAAGTTTATAACATTGAGTTTTACGGCGGATCCACATTCCCTTATGAAGCATTAAGCCGATACCAGATAGGAAGCGAAGTTGTTGAATTAAGCTGTTTAAATAACACCACACAAACAGTGACGATATATAATGTTAAACCTGACTCGACTGGTAAAATAACAGTGAGGTTTTTTACACCTAGTATGTATTCTTTCTTAAATGCAATAATGATACATGGAATGCCATCATCGGATATTGTAGCTCAAAATGCACAAGGAGTGCCAGGATCGCAATCTGTAATGTCAAATATTTTGATTACTTCAACAGAATCAGTGGAAAATGACAATTCTCAGCCTATTGTTACTCAGCAAAGAGGATCAACTTCAGAAGGGCAAATAATTGAAGTGAATAATGATGATCAGGTTGTCTATGATTTTAAAGTGTATCCAAATCCATTTGTGGATCAAATTAATATTAATTTAAATTTCTTGGAAAATGCCTCAGTCTTTTCAGTAGTACTATCAGATTTTACTGGAAGACAGTTAATGGTTAAAGATTTCAGGAATGTGTCAAAGGGTAACTGGAGACATACAATTCAATTGAATAGAAATTTGCCAGCTGGAATTTATTTTCTAAATTTCATTGGATTACCTGGGGAAAGAACGAAAAATATAAAGCTAATTAAAGGGAAATCATTCTAAAATTTAGCAATGCATTAAATTTAGTAGGGCCGGTAAGAAATTACCGGTTCTATAATTTTACAACTAAAGGATTCTATAAAAAATTAAAATGGATATTTCCTATATTTTCAAGGTTATTTTAAAGCGTAAATGGATTATTATATTATGTACTTTGATCGCAATGATAAGTGCATTTTTCTTTACTGCGAACCTAAAGAAAGGGTATAAGTCGATTGCTCAGCTTTCTACCGGTTTTACTGAAAGTGAAACAACAGATCCTACTAAAGGGGTGAATTTTTTGCAAAGCGAACTTCGTTTTAATAATGCCATAGAAAATATCACTTCCCCAAAAGTTTTAAGTCTCGTTTCCTATAGTCTTTTATTGCATGATTTAATAAAAACAGAGGAGTCGTTTACTAGAATAAGTGATTCAAGGCTAGACTCTAATAAACTTAAAAGAGAAACTTTGATTGTCAGGCTTACTGGATTGTTAGATTCAATGAAAATGTTATCCTCTGCTGAGCCAGAGGGAAAAAAGATTTTAGGTTTTTTGAGGATATTAAAATATAACATTGAATCAATCTCAGGCAGTTTAAAAGTTAATAGATTTCAAAAATCTGATTATATTAATATTGACTACACTTCTGGGAATCCTTTTTTGTCTTCTTATGTTGTAAACACTTTATGTAAAGAATTTAAACGATATTATGAGCAAAATGAAACAATAAGAACTAGCCTATCTATTACAAGTTTGGATTCACTCGTAAAGCAAAAAAAAGCTATTCTAGATCAGAAGCAGTTGGCTAAGCAACAATTCATGTCAGGCACGGGTACATTGGATCCCAGCCTTGAGGGGTCATCTAAACTTAGTCAAATAAATTCTTTAGAAGCTCAATTGATAAATGAAAAAGGTATTTTTCAAAGCCAGTCATTTAAAGTGCAGGAATTAAAAAAGTTAATTCAAGATTTGAAAAATAAAGTCTCAAGTACAAATCAAAATGGGTCAAATGTAAGTACTATCAATTCTAACACTGAATATATAGTACTACGTAAACAGTATAATGATCTATATAATGAGTATATCAAAAATGGAGGATCTGATGCAGAGATGAAAAAAAGACTGGATAAGATTTCCCAGGACATGGTTAATCTTAATTTGAAGGAGGGTATAGCCAAGAACCCAACAAATAATGACGGTCAGAATTTGGATCAATTAATACAGAAAAGTATTGATGCCAGCGCAGAAATGGAAGCTTCAAGATCAAAAATTGGAACAATTGAAAGTATGCTACGACAACTAAAAGGAGGGATTAGCGGGATGGCCACTTCTACTGCTGCCGCAAAACAATTTGATAATGAAATACAATTGGCCTATAATGAGTATACAGATGCGACTGAGCAATTAAATAATGCGTCAAGTTATTTTGAGACCAAGCCTGATAATTTTAAACAAACTTTATTTGGACAACCCGCTTTAAGACCAGAACCATCGAAAAGGTTAATGATATTGATTCTTTCCGGTCTTTTTGCCTTTTGTTTGGTGAGTATGATTATTATATTTAGAGAATTTTTGGATAATTCTATTAAAACTCCTTCACAGTTTTTGCGGTTATCGAATCTTACTTTATTAGGAACAGTAAATAAAATAAAGCTCAATAAAAAAAGTTTACTTGAAAGGATTTCAAATTTTGATGATGAAGAAAAAAGCCGGGATAATCTTTTTCTTGAATTAATGCGAAAGATTCGATACGAAATAGAAAGTAGCGGAAAAAAAGTATTTTTATTTACAAGTACCGAACCACAGCAAGGTAAAACAGCATTAATTCAGGCAATTTCCTATATTTTGCATTTAGGTAAAAAGCGAGTTTTGATTATCGATACAAATTTTTGTAATAATGATTTAACAATTGGAATCAACGCAAAACCTGAACTTGAAAAACTAGAGATTACTGATAACTTAATAAACATGGCGGAAATTAAGTCTCTTATTACGCCAACATTTGTTAGTGGAATAGATATAATAGGATGCCAGGGAGGAGATTACACCCCGTCCGAAATACTTCCCAGAAATCATCTTTTGAAATATCTTAATCAGTTACTAAATGATTATGATTTTATTTTCATGGAAGGAGCTCCTTTAAATGGATTTACTGATACAAAAGAACTTCTTCAGTTTGCGGATGGCATGATTGCGGTGTTCTCAGCGGAAAAGAGTTTTTCTGCAGCCGATAAAGAATCAATAAAATTTCTAAGTGAAAATAGAGACAAATTTCTTGGAGTTATTTTGAATAAGGTTGAAGGTGAAAATCTTGATTTTTAAGAGTTAAGTAATATGAATCGTTCAAATGAAGATGCTAAAAAACTATATCGTATATCTTGGGTTGATCATGCCAGGGGGTTTGCAATAATTCTCGTTGTTTACAGACACATAGTTGTTGGGATGAGGCGTTCAGGAATTTTCGTTAGTGATTTAATGTATTCTTCACAAGAGGTATTCTATAATTTTAGAATGCCCATCTTTTTTATTCTTTCAGGTGTTTTTATTGCAAACTCTCTTCAGAAGAAATCCTATCCGGCTGTATTGAAGGATCGTACATTTACAATATTATATCCTTATTTAGTATGGGCTGTTATTTTAGTTAGCCTAGAGATGTTATTTTCAAATGTTACTAATTCTAAAAGAGAGTGGGTAGATTTTACATATATAATTATTCAGCCGAGGGCTATTGATCATCTTTGGTATCTTTTTGCATTATTCAATACAACATTACTTTATCTTTTTTTAAGTAAAATTATCAGATCCTTTTTAATTCATGGATTATTAACGTTGGTTTTGCATTGGCTTACTTTTACCTATTTACTGAAGGGAGAGAGCTTGATTTCAGACGCTTTTTACTTTTATATTTATTTTTTCATTGGAACAATTTTGTCTCCTTATCTTTTGAGTAAAAGAAAGAGTGACATGATTTTAAATGTAAATTATCTTTTATGGTTGTTACCTCTTTTCTTAGGTGGTCAATATTTTTGGTTTAAGAATTCAGAAAATATAGACAAATTCTACTTCTTATTCATTATCATTAATTTAATAGCTTGTTATGTAATTTACATTTTGTCTCACCATTTTGCTGAAAAAAAACAACTTAACTGGTTGTCTTATTTAGGAAAATATTCATTGTATATTTATATCTTGCATGTGCCAATTGCAGCTATTTTTCGTATTATTTTTATCCGAAACAATATGACAGATACTCCATGGTTAGTTTTAGCCACATGTTGGTTTGCCGGGTTGCTTTTACCAATTGTAATAATAAGAGGGTTAAAAAAGTTTGGCATATTGTGGTTTTTTTCTTTAAAACCTAAACTATGAAAACTAATATCTTTAAAAGGTATTCATATTGGTTTAAATCTGCTAAATATACAGCGATACAAAAGTTTATTACTTTGGCGTTCGGAGTACTTTCTTTTATTTTACTAACAAGACTGCTGGACCTGAGTTCTTTTGGCGAATGGGGTTTATTTCTGATTATAGCTGGTATTTGCGAAACTGCGAGAACTGCTTTAATCAAGAATGCATTTGTTCGATTTTCTAATCAGGTAAGCACAGATGAGCAGGCAAGCTTGCAAACGGCTGCTTTTGTCTTGAGTTTCATAATTGCTTTTATTCTTTCCTTATTCTTATTCTTTTTTGCCAATATTTTTTCATACTACCTAAATGCTCCTGATTTAACAATTATGTTAAAATGGTTTGGGCTATCATTAATAGTAGGCACTTTATTTTCTCACACTGAAATTATTTTCACTTCTAGACTCGATTTTCGAGGTATTTGTTGGATTTACTGTTTAAGACAAGCACTACTATTTCTCCCAGTGTTAGTTTATTTTTTTTTTAATGCTAAAATTACTCCAGTAGGGCTATCAATTATTTATTTTTTGTCTGTATTTATTTCTTCTTTAGTTGGGCTTTGGTTTGGGCGAGGCTTACTGCATTTTAGCTTTATAAAATATAGAGAATGGATATTTAAAACATGGAGTTTTGGAAAATTTGTACTTTGGAATAATATAAGTTCCTTGCTTTTTCGCAGTACAGACAACTTTATTACTTCTAAATATTTTGGAACCACAGTAGCAGGACAATATAATGCTTGTCTACGAATTGGAAATCTGATAGATCTGCCTTCACAGGTTTTGAGTGATATTTTGTATCCAAGAGCTGCTAAGTTTAGTGCTACTGATAAAAAGGAAATTAAAAATATATATGAGAAAAGTGTTGGTGCGAGCCTTGTTTTTTCCATCCCAGCACTAATTACGTTAATTCTTATTCCAGATATAGTTTTGGCTTTGCTGGCAGGTCATAAATTCATAATAGCAGCTAATATCTTACGAGTGACAGCTATTTTTGGTTTTATACTTCCTTTTTTAAAACAGTTTGGTACTGTCATGGATGCAACTGGTTCTCCCAAGGTTAATTTCTTAGTAATGTTTTTTGCTTTTATAATTAATATTTTTGCAAACCTTGGCGGTGTTCATATTTGGGGACCAATTGGAGCGGCAATTGGCACCTTATTTACATATTTTATTATATTTATTTTGACTCAAATTATTTTGTTTAATCGATTTGGGGTTAGTTTAAAAAAAATATTTAGTAACACTTTTTATTTTTATCGGTTAATATTTTCTCAAGGGAAGGCTTTTCTAAAATTATCTACTAAAATAGCAAATGATAAGGGTTAAATAAATTTTACTATGAGCTCAGATAACAATACAGATAATAAATTTTCAAACGACAAAATTTTGGAAACCACAGTTACAATATTTGTGGCACTTGTTATTATTGGACTTATGATTAAAGTTGTTTTTTTCTAGTACGAAAATTAGTATGGACTTTTTAAATAAAAATAATAGACGTATTATAAACAGAAATGAACTGTTATTGACATTGGTTCTGTCGTTTATTTGTGTTATTTTAATTTGGTTTTCAACAAGATCTGGTGGTGCTCAAAATCTATTTTTTGGAGTTGCAGGGATTATTGGAATTATTATACTTTTTCTTTCATTAATGAATCCACTTATCGGGTTTTATATTTGTATAGTAAGCTCTTTTTTCATTTTTATTATTGTCAGATTTCTAAATAGTGATATACCATTAGTGAGTTTAATTGATGTAATGGTGTATGTTGTTTTTATTGGAATCATGATCGATAAATTATTAAAAAGAGAAAAATTTTGGAAGTCTTGTTCCAACCCGATCGTCTTCCTATATGGCCTGATATTGATCTATTATTTGATTGAGTTTTTTAATCCGAATGCAATTTCAAAAGAGATTTACTTTTTGCTCTTCCGGAGATTTATAACCATACTCTTGTTTTTTTATTGTGCTATTCAGTTATTCACAACGTTTGAAAGGATTAAGCAATTCTTTAGAATAATTATATTTCTAGCAATTTTAGCAGCGGTCTATGGAGTGTTCCAGAAATGGTTTGGGATTCCTGCATTTGAAATTGCTTATTTTGAAAGAGGCGAAAACGGACCCTCTGGTTTAGGTATGTTGGATAATGGTGAATACAGGATTCCGTCATTTGTATCGGATTGCACTGCTTTTGGATTATTAATGTCAGGGGTGCTTATTATTTTGCTCTCTATTGAGTTAAATTATAAGAGGCCTTACTATGTAAAGGGTATGTTTATTTTTTTTATTGTGCTCATGGCTCTGGCCATGTCATATTCGGGTACAAGAACTGCTACTTTTATGCTTTTCGTTGAAGTTTGTTTATATATATTAATTACATCTACGAAGCGCAAAACAATATTATTTTCCTTTTTTTTTGCAATTGTACTCGGAGCTATTTTTTTCGCTCCTAGTTATGGTAACAGCACATTAATTAGATTAAAATCTACTTTTGAAACTGAAGATGAATCACTTAAAGTAAGAGATGTAAACCGTAAATTTATACAGCCTTATATACATTCGCATCCTTTGGGTGGTGGGGTTGGATCTACTGGCGTAGTAAATATTAAATATAATACAGGACATCCTTTGGCAGGATTTCCTACCGATAGTGGGTTATTAGCAATGGCACTTGAGTTTGGGTGGATTGGCCTTATTTTACAATGTTTAACTTATTTTGTTACTTTACAGCAAGGTATTCGGGGTTATTTCCGAAGTAATAATCAGAAGTTTAAATTGATATTTATGGCTTCAACGCTTTGTGTTTTTGGCTATGTAGTTGCTCAATATGCACAAATTGCGATAGGACAGATTCCTGGTGGATTTTTGTTTTATGGATTAACTGCGATTATTATTAAACTCCGATATATAGATAAGAAGGAAAGTCAAAGTAAGATTATTAGTTAAAATAAAATGTATAATTATATGAGAATTTGTTTGTTATGCTTACTTTTTATTTCAAGTGCTGTAAATAGCAAATCTCAAGATTTAGCTTCAGATTCTCTTAAGTTTAATCCTATGATTGATAGCATTGCTGAAAAACTTGTTTCGATGGCAATGATAAATCCAAGGATTAGTACAATTGAAAATACTACTGACGCTGCGGATTATGATGTTAGAAGATCTCGTACTGCTTGGTTAAATAATATTGCGGTTGCTGGAAATCTTAACGAAATTTCACTAAGGCAGGGTGGCACGGTTGATCCCTTAATTCAAAGCACACAGTATCCAAGATATAATATAGGAGTTGTAATGCCCTTAGGTTTATTTATTAATAATGGAAAGACTACAAAATCTAATTACTACAAGTATGAGGCCCTGAATGATCAGATACGAATTGAGAAGCAAAATATCCGAAAAGAAGTTTTAAACCTCTATAATGATTATTTATTAAACAAACAGTTGTTGGCTATTCGACAAACTATTTTACAGGATAGCAAGATTTTATTATCCCGCCATGAAGAAAAATTTGTAAATGGTGAGATTACATTAGAATTATATACAATTACAAGCAAACAATACAACACCGATAAAACTGCAGTTCTAAGTATGATTCATGAGTTGAAACAAACGGTAACGGATCTTGAGGCACTAATAGGTATGAACATCGAAATAGCATTAGATCAGATACACAGAGAATCTGGAACTAGAAATTAAGGGTCAAATTGTGATAAAGGGAAAGGATATTGTAATCGTTGGTCTTCAACCTTGGGATATTTCCATAGGTAGTAATTGTAAGAATATTGCTATTGAGTTTTCAAAATTCAACAGGGTATTATATGTAAATGCCCCAATTGACAGAAAAACAAAACTCTTTCAATCTCGGGATCCCAATATTAAAAAGCGATTAGATATTGCTAAAAGTGGTAAAAATTTAATTCAAGTATCAGATAACATTTGGAATTTATATCCAATTCAAATTATTGAATCGATTAATTGGATACCTTCTACAACTATATTTAAGAGTCTTAATAAAATAAATAATAGGCGATTCGGCAACGAAATATTAAAAGCAATACAAAAACTTTCTTTTATCGACTATATTCTTTTTAATGATAGCGATATGTTGCGAAGTTTTTATTTACCTGAAATATTAGCCCCATCGCTAAGCATTTATTATAGCAGGGATAATTTAATGTCCCAGCCTTATTTTTATAAACACGGCCATGTTTTAGAGCCTCAATTGATGAGTAAATCTGATATCGTTTTTGCCAATTCCGAATACTTAGCAAAGTATGCTCTTCGGTTTAATACGAACTCTTTTAATATAGGCCAAGGTTGTGACCTCTCTGTCTTTCATCCATATCAGAAGAATATTGAATTGCCAGATATTGATAATATTAAAGGCCCAATAATCGGATATATTGGTGCCATCTCGTCACTGCGATTAGATATTCCCCTTTTGGAAAAAATTTGCGAAGAAAGACCGGATTGGAATTTTGTCTTTATAGGTGGACAGGATCAGCCTTTTTTGAATTCTTCATTACATGATAAAAAAAATGTGTTTTTTTTGGGAATGAAAGATGTGAATTTGTTGCCAAACTACTTGGCAAAATTTGATCTCGCAATAAATCCTCAGTCATTAAATCCAATGACTGAAGGAAATTATCCAAGGAAAATTGATGAGTATCTAGCCATGGGCAAACCTGTTGTTGCTACATCGACACTAACGATGGAAATATTTAAAAATCATGTTTATCTTGGGAAAACACCAGGTGAGTTTATTCTATTGATTGAAAAGGGGTTAATTGAAAATTCTGAGAAAAAGAAAAGCGAACGAATTTCTTTTGCAAATACACATACTTGGGAGAATTGTATTATTCGTATTTACCAGATTATTTCGGATTTATTCCCAAATGTTTTAATATAGATTAGCAACTTCTTTTTTCTAAAATTAATTATGTCTTTTTAGAAGCGAAAGAATTCCAGTATCTATTTTTTTTGCCGTATCACTAAGTGGTTTTCCAAAAAAATATGTCTCGTATTCATTACGATATACTCCGTTAGCCTGAGTTTTAGCAAGCTTTTCTTTTGATAATGAAGTATAGGTTAGAAACCCGACTGATAAAACCCCCATTATGGAATAGAGGATAAAAGATGGAACAAGTACTAAATTGCGTATCCTTGATATTTTTAATGTGCTTAAATTTTGTACAAATACAACTAAAATAAAAGGAATTAAAGGAACCCAAAACCTAGGGTCATAAAATGGCCAGGTAAAAATCAAAACAGAATAAAATATAATATATAAGGTGATTGCAAGAGGAATTTTGTTTATTTTTTTAACTAATAGATATATAAATATTCCAAAAAATAAGACTCCTGATATGAGGAAAAACGGCATTACTAAATCAGTATGTAGTTGAGTGTTAATTTTTGCAACTGAAGTGTTATAAGATATTTCCGCCCATTCTATAAAATGCCCCTTTATAGTATTTGTTAGTGTTTTACCTTCTGACATTTGTTTTGAGAATACACCTGTATAATGATTAAGTCCAAGCTCTTTTGAAAATAAAAGACCTAAAATGAATAGTAGTGCAACAGATATGGTTATAATTTTATTCTTGCGTAAAAGATTAAATAATTCAATTCTATAATTCCAGATTAAAGTAATAAAAATTGCCGCAAAAAGTGTGATACCTATCGTCCGGGTAATAAAGGAAAAAGTAGCAAAAACCAGGGATAGCAGAATGTATAATGTTTTTTTATTTTTTAGGAATATATTGAAAAAGTACAGGCTCGAAACTGAGAATAATAAATATAATAATTCAGATAAGGGATGTACAGTAAATTTTAGCACTGTCCAGTTTAGTAAAAGCAAGAGCAAAAAAAGATTAAAGTTTAGGGATTTGCCGAATAATCTCTTTATTAGGTAGATAGATATGAAAAGGCAAATGCAATTAATCAAAACAATTGTAAAAGAATTCAGAATGTTTGCTTTAGAAAGTGCCAATAATAGTCCAGTATATCCATATGGTAAATAATCATTGGCTCCAAACGAATCGGGAGGACAGCCAATCTCTATACAATCTTTGATAGCAAAATATCTTATAGTATCAACATGTAAACGTAATGGCGTTAGACAGTTTATTAAATAGATTAGTATAAAAATTAGTGAAATGTATTTTATGCCAAACCTAAATTTAGGGTTTGTAAATATTGAATTGTATTTATTCATAAAACTATTTTAGCCTATTTTTTGTCTTAACTATTGCTATCGAAATCCCAAATAATTTTCTTTTTAAGAAATTTAAAATTTTAAAATTGGATTGTTTTGATTAGTAGGTTTAGTAGTAGTTACCTGGAAAATAGATTGTATTTTATGATACAATATATAGCCCGAAATCCATCTTTCCAGCCTATTTTTTTTCCTTCTTTATATGTTCTTCCATAGTATGAAATTCCAACTTCATAAATTCTAATTTCTGGTATGCGGGAAATTTTTGCAGTGATTTCTGGTTCAAACCCGAATCTTTTTTCTTTCAGTTTTATGTTTTGAATAATAGAAGTTCTAAACATTTTGTAACAGGTTTCCATATCTGTTAAATTGAGATTTGTAAACATATTATTAAGCTTTGTTAAGAATTTATTTCCTATTGAATGCCAATAAAAAAGAATTCTATGGGCATTTCCTCCTAAGAACCTGGATCCATATACAACATCTGCTGCTCCTTTAATAATTGGTTTTATAAGTAAGTTGAATTCCTGAGGGTCATATTCAAGATCAGCATCTTGAATAATGAGGTATTCTCCAGTTGCTTTTTGAATGCCTGTATGAATTGCGGCTCCTTTCCCTTTATTAATTTCATGTTTAAAGTATTGAATATTTTGTTCTGGATGTACTCTTATATATTCATTAATTACACCCTCTGTATCATCTGTAGAGCTGTCATTTACTATTATTAACTCTTTGTATATATTATTAATTAATTCTACTTCTGCTATTCTATTAAGTATGTGGTGAATTGTATTGGCCTCATTGTATGCAGGGACAATAATTGATAATTTAGTAAATAGTTCCATAATTTTTTATTTCTTTTTTAGAATATCAGTTATATAAATTAACGCTGTATGTTCCGTTGGTAAGAATGTTTTTTTTGCTTTTTTGATGTTAAAAAGGGCAATGAATTGTCTGAAAATTAATAGAGGTAAGAAAAGGAGGCTCTTTAAATATTTGATATTCCTGCTTTTTATAAGAATAATGGTAACAAACGAAAGCACAAATGACAATAAAATACATAGCCATATGTAAAAAATATTGACATCGATAAAGAAGTTAATTAATGTAAACAAGAATCCTAAACTAAGAACCAGGAAAAGTGGAGGTCGTAATGTCAAAAACCCGAAAAAAATCAGGTTAATTTTTTTTTTGCGGAAGCCTTTTAATAGTATAGAAAGATTTTCTTTAAAGTAGTCAAAATATGATCTAATCCATCGGGTTCTCTGCTTTTCTAAAGACGCACCACTTGATATTTTTTCATCATATAGAATTGCGGTAGGTGCAAAAGCAATATGCCTTACACTTTGCACCAGATAGGATTGCAGTTTTTTATCAAATCCACCAAGAAATTTGGTATACTCTACTTTTTTATATAAATCATAGTCAATAGCAATTCCAGCCCCCCAAATACATGATGATATGCCTATATACATTCTCACTTCTCTTTCCATGAAGAAATTAAACATATCTCCAATTGCATCCATTCTTGCAAAGTGGGTTTCTATATTTTTTGGTTTAAAATTGGATTGAACAACTTTAAACCCTTTCTTAAAGTAATTATTTATTGTTTGGATAAAATCAGGATGAATAAGATTGTCAGCATCAAATATGATTATAGCATCTGTTTCATTGTCCATTTTTGAAACAGCAAAGTCAATTGATTTAATTTTTGAGTGTAAGGGTGATTCGGGGATTATAACATTTATTCGATTGTCTAATAAATTTGGTATTTGATCTTGGCAATCATCTGCTACAATGTACACCATAAAATTTTGATAATTCTGTCTTTTTATTGAATCAATCAACGGTAGAATAAATTTTGTTTCTCTATAGGCTGTGATAACTATGGAAAATTTAAAATCTTTATCTAAGTGAATTTTTGATTTTTCGAATGAAGTTTTTAATTTAAATAGCCTCGAAAGTGAAAAAACTAGAATAAATAGTAATGGTAAAATAATATAAAAAGTAACCAGGAGTTGAGCCAGAATAAATAAATAGTATATGACTGATTGAAAAATTGACATGATAAGTACTAAATTAATTTTGTAAACATCTAACCCTTATAAAATATTAGCTTCTTTCCGCTTTTTCCCATAATACAGTTTGATTCCCCTTTAAAAATCTATAAAACCCTTGGTACAATGATATATTAATAAAAACAAAATAGTAGGGGCCATAGAATAACTTATAATTGGATTTTAATTTGGATAAAACCCAGCCAATAATTGCTAATGAGTAAAAACTGATTTGGCATGCTAATAATATTTTATAAAAATAATCTTCTGCTTTTAATGCTAAGATTAAATTAGTGATAAATACAAAAGGTAATAGTAACGGACAAATAGTCCATCGTAGTACTCTATGTGAAATATATTGGAATGAAAGTTTTGGGTATTTGAAAATATTTAATAGGCTTCTCATAACAATAATTGATTGAAATCCCCCTGCACTTATTCTTATTTTTCTTTTTTTCTCTTCTTTTAGGGAGAGTGAAGGATCTTCAATTGCATAGGCTTCCGGTTCATATAATACTCTAAAACCTCTTTGACAAATTTTTAATGATATGATGAAATCATCTAACAAAATATTGTCTCCCGGGTATTCATATAGCTCTTTTCTAATGGAGAATAATTCTCCGGCAGCTCCAACAACCGTATAGAAGTCAGAATCTAATTTTTTAAGAAGTGATTCGTATTTCCAATACAAGCTTTCTCCAGATCCAACAGTTGAATTTGATGAAGGGGTGCTTAATTTTTTTTCTCCTGCAACTCCACCAACGATTGGAGAATCGTAGTGTCTTACAATCTTTTTAATACTTGAATTATTTAGTAGGGTATTAGCATCAGAAAAAATTATTATTGGGTTTTTAGCGAATTTCATTGCACGGTGTATAGCTGCAATTTTCCCTTCCCTCTTTGCTTGATGAAGAACTAGCAAATCATTATAACTTGATGCTATTTCAAATGTGCTGTCTGTTGAGCCATCACAAATGATAATTATTTGAAGAAGTTCTTTTGGATAATCTAATGAAAGTGAGTTTTCTATTTTCTCACTAATAATTTTCTCCTCATTTAATGCTGCAATTATTAATGAAACTGGATAATATTTGAAATCTCTATTTTTCGGATGAAAAGTTTTCTGAAATATATTTCTTACTTTAATTAGTAACCATAATAATATTCCATAACCAATATATGAGTAGAATATAGTTAGTAGAGATATTAGGAGTATGAGTTTTGTCAATAGCATTGTCTAAAAGTATTCATCAATTTAAAAGTTAATCTTAATCAACAATTTCTTGGGTAACATTGGATTTGTTAACGGGAAATACAAACAAATATTTGTTTGAAAACAGGCTTATTCATTTAATCCATTGATTTTTAATGTTTGTAATTTCTGCAATCTATGTTTGTGGAACTGCGTTTTCAATAGAGTATTTTTACTTTCAAAAATACCGGATTAACTGGAATGATTTTTGCAAAATACTATATCTTATTTAGTTATGCAACATATTCACAAAATGTCAACATCTGAATAAGTATTTTTTATGAGAGACCATTGACTTATAAATGGAGGCCATTTACCTTTATCTTGTGGGAGTTAAAAATATCCAAATTTAGCTCCACCAATTATCTGATTTTGTAGTAATAAATAATCCAATACCCTAATGAAATTTAAAATTTTACAGTTTATCTTTTGTTTTTCTATTTTAGTTTCTCCTCATTTATCTTTTGGTCAATTGCCAGCTGAGTCTAATAATTTTATCACTTATGATACTATTTACAACGGACCGGGGCAGACATGGCGTATAAGGATATCCCGCCCTGCCAATATGTTTACAGCGGGTCATCCTGATACAGCGTCACGTCCTGCAATTATCACAATGCCAGGTATAGGAGAAGTGGGAACTAATTATGCAAATTTGCAAAAGTATGGACCACATTACTGGTTAAACAATGGATGGGACGGAAGTGTTATAACTGGGAGTGGTAAACATTATCCGATTTTAATTACTGTTATAGCAGAAGCAGTAAATCCAAGAGCTAGTAGTACAATTCCTTTAATACAGCATTTATTAAATACTTATCATATAAAGAGAAATAGTGTTCACTTGGCTGGCTTATCTATGGGAGCTTTTACCTGGGCAGCATTGATGAATGCACAAACTTCGGCTGGGGATGAAACCGGAATGAAGATGATAAAATCATTAGTATTATTGCAAGGAGCAGGACAAGGTGCGACTTCTGGCCTTATGGGATCTGCTATACCATATGACCCAACTGGGTTTAGTGCATTTGGGCATTGGGCGGCAAAGTACAATGGAAAGTTTTTTGGATTAGAAGGAACTAACGATGGAAGGAAAGTTTGGGAACCTCGAGACAATATGAATGATTCGATTCCTAATTCAGCATATTTTTCTTATGAAACTTATGGTGGAGGCTCACATTGTTGCTGGAATACAATGTATGATCCAAATAATAAGAATTGGAGAAGCATCCCTACTGTTACAAATACTAATATTGGTTATGGGGCTCATCCAAATTCTATGGGGTCTTATACAGACGGATACTCAATCTTTCAGTGGATGATTAGACAAGGTGATACTTCCATAGTAAATGGAGGAACTCCAGCGAATCAATCACCGACAGCGAATGCTGGTTCAGATAAGACAATAACATTGCCAACGAATACGGTGACGGTAACGGGAAGTGGTATAGATCCTGATGGAACAATAACAGGCTACCAGTGGACCAAGCTAACGGGTCCTTCAACCTATACGATAGCTACTCCGATGCAGGCACAGACAGCAATCAATAATTTGGTACAGGGAGTATATACATTTGAATTAAGAGTAACGGATAATCAGGGGGCTACTGGCAAGGATACAGTACAAGTAACAGTGAATGCGGCAGGGAATCAGGTACCAACGGCAAATGCAGGTACAAATCAAAGCATCACATTACCTACGAATATAGTTACACTCACAGGCACAGGAACCGATCCTGATGGAACGATATCAGGCTACCAGTGGACCAAGCTTACGGGTCCTGCAAGTTATACAATAGCTAGTCCGACGCAGGCACAGACAGCGATCAATAATTTGGTACAGGGAGTATATACATTTGAATTAAGAGTAACGGATAATCAGGGAGCTACTGGCAAGGATACAATAGAGGTAACAGTGAATACAGCAGCCAATACAAATAGTAATTCAAATGGAGTAAAAGTTGGAACAGGTGAATATCAGGTTGGTTTTATTGATTCTGCAAAACAACTTTGGGGGTTGGGAAATCTTTCTAATATTGGCATCAATGGGATAGGTACAGTAGGCGTACCTAAAAGAATGCTGGTTACGCCGTTTGACTTAAAATTTAATAGTGTTGTGGGGGCTCTACATGGGTTAGGTGCGATTGATACAGCAGGATATGTATGGGTGGTTGGAGATAATGACCAATTCCAGCATGGTCAAGGTAATAGCATTAATCCAATATTATTACCACAAAGAATTACCGTCGATAGTGCTGGAAACCCTTTTACTAATGTTAGAGATTTAGTCGGATGGTTTGTAAAAGATGGATCGAATGGATATAACGGTTTTTATGCAGTGAAGCAAGATGGTACTTTATGGACATGGGGAAGAACAGTGTTTGGAATGAGAGCTGTAGGAGTATATGGATACGACTCTCCTCGCCCTGTCCAGATAATAATGCCTGGAGGCAGATTGATAAAACAAATTATTGCAGGACAATTTGCCATTGCCTTATGTACAGATGGTACAGTTTGGACTTGGGGGCAAGGAGCCTCAGCTAATAATTTAGGAATGACAAGCCCAACAGATGATGTAAAATGGTACCCACGTCAACTAACTTCTTTGTCAAATATTAAGCAAATTGCTGGAGGCAGTAATTGGAATTATGCTTTATCAAATTCAAATGTATTATATGGTTGGGGATCTTATGGTGATAATTTAGGTAACTCAAATGGTTTGCCAATTCCAACGCCTAGTCTTCTTAATAATATTACAAACAATTTACCTCATCCGATAAATACAATTGTTACAAACTCGGCAGTTACTCATGTAATTCTCACAGATGGTAGTTTGTGGGGTTGGGGTGATAATGGACAGGGTACGGTTGGTAACGGGCAAAGAGTTGTTTTTACCATTGATGGAGGCAACCCTTTTAACAGAGGTAATTTGCAAGTTGTATTACCTGAACATATCGCACCTGGAATAATATTTGATACAGTTTTTGGGGCTACTACTTACACCTATCATACTTATGCAAGAGATACCAGTAATAATTTATATTGCTGGGGAAGGGGAAAGAGTGCGGTCTTGGCAAATCAATTAAGACCAACAAGTTCAGCAATTACTGCAACTTATGGTAATTCGTGGGATATTGCTTATCCAACCCCAGTTAATCCTTTTACAATTACAACATCATACTTTCAAACATCTGATTATTGTGTTAAAGTTGCTTCGGGTGGAAGTCCATGTGATCAATATGCGATTCCTTCAAATACCCGACCGAATGCTAATGCTGGAAACGATACTTCGATAACAAGTAACACATTTCGGTTAAATGCAACTGCAAGTACTGATAATGTTTTTATTTCAAGATATGAATGGTCACAAGTAAGTGGACCTTCTTTAGCATCAATCGATTTGCCTGCTTCCAAAACACCTCTCGTTTCAGGTTTAATAACTGGAACATACGTTTTTAAAGTCTTGACAGAAGATAATGGTTGGTTTTTAGATAGTTCAAACATTACAATTTATGTAAATAGTAGCCCGCCTCCGAACCAATCACCGACAGCGAATGCTGGTTCAGATAAGACAATAACATTACCAACGAATACGGTGATGTTAACGGGCAGTGGTATAGATCCAGACGGAACAATAACAGGCTACCAGTGGACAAAACTTACCGGTCCTGCGACCTATACGATAGCAACACCGACACAGGCACAG
>Ga0138256_10000898_pt1 | contig 31993 bp, 38 predicted proteins | sample KNB2016incub_MG_FD_105486 | JGI IMG/M metagenome (GOLD analysis project Ga0138256, IMG submission 105486) | Active sludge microbial communities from wastewater in Klosterneuburg, Austria - KNB2014incub_MG | ecosystem: Engineered > WWTP > Activated sludge > Unclassified | place: Austria... | reverse complement strand
GAAGCATTAAATGGTTTAGAGCTGGATGCGGTCTGGTGGCTGGTGACGCCGCAAAACCCGATCAAGACCGAAAAGCCGATTGATTTAGAAGAGCGCGTGCGCCTCTCGGAAGAAATCACATCGCCCCATCCGAAAATTATTGTCACGGCGATCGAGCGGGAACTCGGCACCACCATTACCTATGACACCATCCGCAAACTCAAACCCCATTTCCCCAAAACAGAATTCGTCTGGGTCAGCGGTATGGACAATGCGCTCACACTTCATAAGTGGAACAATTGGAAAGATTTGCTGGACGAAATTTGCATGGTGCACCTGACGCGTGCGCCTGCAAGTTCCCTTATTCAGAGCTGCCCCCTGCTGCTGCTGGAAACCCAGAAACACGTGGTGCTCGATAAAGGCGGCCGCCTGCCGCTTACTCCTCGTACCACCTACTGGATGCTCCAGCAGAAAATGGTCGATATCTCCTCGACCCAGATTCGTGAAAAACAGGCCAAAAACGGCGGCGAGTAAGGGTTTGACGGGCTAAGCCGCTGGAATCTCTTGGTTTCTGCCGTTTGCCAAGGGGGCCTAAAGGCCCTATAATATATATATGAGGTTAAGTAACACTCAGACAGAAAGCCGAGGGACCGCGATTTGACCGGACGCCTCCGTTTTCATGGAAAAGTACTGAACGTGAAGCAAACGCTGCGCCCTATGGGCTCGGCGTTTTTTGTTTATCTGCAACCCTGAAAGGAGCCATAAGCCATTCTGACCTATGAAACACGCGGGCAACCAGGCCCGGATGACATTAAAAGCCTCGTCGAGAAGTCCCTGGACGCAGACAAGGCCCTGAATATCACAACCATCGACCTGAGCGGTCAGTCGCCTTTAGCCGACTACATGATTATCGCCTCAGGCACCTCCTCCCGGCATGTGGGAGCCTTAGCCACGAAAATCAGAGACAAGCTTGAAAGCCACGGTGTGAAGAACATCCGGATCGAAGGCCTTCCGACCTCGGATTGGGTGGTTGTGGATGCTGGCGATGTGATTGTGCATATCTTTAGGCCCGAAGTGCGGTCCTTCTATAACATCGAGAAGATGTGGGGTCCGTATGCCGGTTTTAATGTCATAGGACAGCAAGTCACGGCTTAAAAAGCTTCCATTTCCCGGTTTCCCGGGCTGGACGAGCCGCCTTTTATCGCGGATATTCGTCTTATGATGAAAATCGACGTCATTGCCGTGGGGCGATTGAAAAAAGGCCCCTATTACGATCTTTGCCAGGAATACCAGAAGCGCACGCGCTGGACCGTGACGCTGCATGAAATCGAGAGCAAATACACCGAAGCCGCTCATATCCAGGGTGACGAAGCGCGCAAGATCAAAGAATATATCAAGGACGATGCCTTCGTTATTGTAATGGACGAGCGCGGCGATGGACTACGAAGCCTTGATTTTGCCAAGACGCTGGAAAAACTTCAGAACAATAACGAGAATTATATCCAGTTCATTATTGGCGGCGCTGACGGCCTGACGGATGAGCTCAGGGGCCGCGCCAATCTTCTCCTCAGCTTTGGCCAGCAGACATGGCCGCATATGCTTGCGCGTGTGATGCTTTTCGAGCAGATTTACAGGGCGCAACAAATTCTCGCAGGTCATCCCTATCACAGGGAATAGGTTTTTCATGCAGCGTTATCTTCTGCTTTTTCTGGCAACAGCGGCGTTCCTGCCACAACCCGTCATGGCCGAGCCGTCGCTCAAGCAAAAGCTGAAACAGCATGAGCAAAAAACCGAGACACTGCAGCAGGAAGTCAAAAAAATCGAAAAGGAATTGTCCGGCACGCGCAATGAGCTGGTGTCGGTTAGTAAATCAATTCAGGCCAATGAGAAATCGCTGCAAAGTCTTGAAGGCCGCATTGAAGAGCTTGAAAAAGAAAAAGCAGAAATTAAAACTGCGCTGCAGACCGACAGAAAGTCCATGGCCGATCTTATCCTGGCGCTGGAGCGCATTCGCCGCGTGCCGCCCGAGGCGATGATCGCGCGGCCAGACGCTCCTTTTCGTACGGCGCAGAGCGCGTTGCTGATGGGTGACATCATCCCTTCCCTTTATAAAAAAGCGGATGCGCTCAAAGAAAATCTCAAAAATCTCGACGAGATTACCGCCGACCTTGAAGAAAAGCGCGGGCGTGAGCAGAAAGAAGCCGCAACGCTGGCGGGCGAGCAGGAAAAACTCGCCGGCCTCGTCGACAAGCGTGAAAAACTTTTTGAAGATACGCACGCTGATCTTGAATCCGAAAAAGCCAATGTTAAAAAAATCTCGCAGCAGGCACGCAGCCTTGCCGACCTCGTCACACGCTTAGACAACGACCGGCAACAACGCAAGCCCGAGAAGAAAGTCGTCAGCGTTCCATCGGGTAATTCGAGGCTGCCAATTTCCGGCATTATCCGCACACGTTACGATGAGCCGGACAGTTTCGGCGCACCCAGTAAGGGTGTCTCCATTGAGGGTCGCGCTGGTGCGCTGGTGGTGGCCCCGATGGGCGGAGTCGTCCGTTTTGCCGGGCATTTCCGAAACTATGGGAATATTGTCATCCTGGAACACGAAAAAGGCTTCCATAGCCTTGTTGCAGGATTGGAAAAAATTGATACAGTAGTGGGCCAAAGCGTTTCAGCGGGCGAACCACTCGGGCTCTTGCACCGGGCCGAAAACCCCGGAGAGAAGCCTGCTTTATACTACGAGCTCCGGCTCAACGGGCGGCCTATCAATCCTGCAACGAAATTTGCCGATCTTGGTTAACAAAGGACATTAACTTTATGCGCTATCTACTTCCCCTGCTTGGTTTCTCAGTCATAGCTTTTTCGGTTCCGGCCTTTGCCGCGGATGCGGAGCGAACCGCCGGGAAACCCGACCAGGAGAACGCCTATAGCGAGACCTACCGCCAGCTAAACCTTTTCGGCGATGTGTTCGAGCGTGTCCGCAGCCAGTATGTTGAACCGGTTGACGACAAGACGCTCGTGGAAAGCGCGATTAACGGCATGTTGACCAGCCTTGACCCGCATTCCGGTTATCTCAACGAAGACAGCTTCACCGAAATGCAGGTGAATACGAAGGGCGAATTCGGCGGCCTCGGTATCGAGGTCACGATGGAAAATGGTTTCGTGAAGGTCGTTTCGCCAATCGATGACACGCCTGCTTTCCGCGCCGGTATCCAGGCCGGGGATTACATCGTTGAAATCGACGGTGAAAGCGTTATGGGTCTCAGCCTTGCTGACGCGGTTGATAAAATGCGCGGCAAAGTCGGCAGCCCGATCAAGCTGGTTATCCGCCGCGAGGGCAATCCTGATCCCCTGCCGTTTGAACTCACACGCGACATCATTAAAATTCAATCGGTGCGTTACCACACCGAGGGTAACGCGGGCTACATACGCATCACGACCTTTAACCAGAACACCCAGCCAGGCCTGAACAAGGCGATTGAGGAAATTAAAAAGAAACTTGGCACGAACTTGATTGGTTATGTGCTGGATATGCGGAACAACCCGGGCGGATTGCTCGACCAGGCTATTTCGGTTTCCGACACGTTCATTGATCGTGGTGAAATCGTGTCCACGCGCGGGCGTCACGAAAACGACACCAAGCGCGACAACGCAACGCCCGGAGATTCAGCTGACGGCCTGCCTATCGTCGTTCTGATCAATGGCGGTTCGGCTTCCGGTTCTGAAATTGTCGCGGGTGCCCTGCAGGATCACAAGCGCGCCATTCTTCTTGGTACGAAATCCTTCGGTAAGGGTTCGGTTCAGACAGTCATTCCGCTGCCCGGACATGGTGCTATGCGCCTGACGACGGCGCGTTATTTCACGCCGTCGGGTCGTTCGATCCAGGCTAAAGGCATCGAGCCGGATATCCTGGTTGAGCCGGCCAAGATCGAAGCGCTGAAAATGACCGGCATCAGCGAAGCCGATTTACGCGGTGCGCTTGCCAACCCGGACAAGGAAAAAGACAAAGCCAAGGAAGAAGCCGCGAAGCCCGATAAGGAAAAGGTCAAGGAAGAAACACCGCCGAAAACCGGTGCTGCGCCTGTCGAGGGTGAGGAAGGCGTGCAGGATTACCAGCTGATGCGCGCGCTTGATCTTCTGAATGGCCTCTCGCTTTACAAAAGCGGGCTGAAGGCAAACGAATAAGGAGCGAGCGGCCGTGGACATGACACGCAACGGCAGCTTTGTTACCGGTTTTTTTCAAGGCCTCGTTGTCGTATTTTTTGTCTATGTCGTAATTTTCACGGTCACAATCGTCAAAAGCCGGGGCGTGCCTGAAAGCGCAACCCCCCTTGCTTCGGCAACTGCTCAGGTCACGCGCATGAATCCGCAGCCGCAGGTCGAAGCCGTTGTGACGTCGCATCTGGAGCCGCAGGACCAGGCTCCTGTTCCCTTAGCAGAGCATCCACCAGTAAACGCGCCTGAAGCCGTCGCCGAACATCCGGCTGAACCTGCAGATGAACACACCGCTGAGCAAGAGCATGCACCTGCTATGCATGGGTCTTCCGACTTGATAGAAATGACTCCGCAAGGGCCGTTGCCCAAGCGTTCAGCAAGTGGCCAGACGCCTTACGACGCTTACAAGAAGCCTTACACAACTGATGGAAGCCCGGCGATTGCGCTCGTGGTGCTCGATTACGGCATGTCTGCGACGGATTCCAAAGAGGCCCTGAAAAAATTGCCCGGCGAAGTTTCTCTTATTTTGAATCCATATGCGCAGACGCAGGACACGTGGAAGAGTCTGGCTGGCGCCGAAGGTCATGAATTCTGGGTTTTCATGCCGGTTGAGAGCCAGGATTATCCCACTGTAACCGATCCCGGTCCGCAGGCCCTGCTCGCGCATTCCGATTTCAAATATAACCAGGAGAAATTTCTCTGGGCACTTTCGCGCACGTCCGGTTATGCAGGGATCGCAGGTTATACGGATACGGCGTTCCTGAATGCGCAATCGGCGCTGAAGAGTTTGTGGAACGAAGGATATGACCGCGGCATTGGTTATCTCGAGATCAATCCCGCCGGGCTTGAAGGTGTCGAGATGAACGCCATCGAAAAGAAAGCGCCTTATATCCGCAACCATTCCATTTATGAGGAAGGCGCGCAATCGCCCGAAGCATGGTTGAAGGCGCTTGAGATGGAAGCCACCAATAACGGCTTTACTGTCGGCATTATCAAGCGGCCCTATCCGAAGGTTGTCGATGCGGTTGCCGCGTGGTCGGCGACACTTAAGGAGCGCGGTTATTCCCTCGCCCCGGTTTCAGCGCTGGCGCAGGCGAATAAAGACGCGCCTGAGACACCTCCTCCCGCAACACCTGCCGCCCCCGCCGAGCATCATGAAACCGCACCGGCACACTGACCTTTACCGCTCTTGCGTCGGCGTTGCGCTGTTTAATGCGGAGGGAAAGATTTTTGTTGGTGAGCGCATCGATACACCGGGTGCGTGGCAGATGCCGCAGGGCGGCATCGATGGCGACGAAACAATTGAACAGGCCGCCTTCCGCGAGCTCTACGAGGAGATCGGCTGCAACAAGGCTGAAATTATCCGCGTTGCCGATAAAAAGATCCGCTACGACCTTCCCGATGAGATGCGCGAGCGTTTATGGGGCGGGATGTATAAAGGTCAGGAGCAAACCTGGGTGGCGGCGCGTTTTTTGGGTGCGGATTCCGACATTAACATCGCAAATCACGATCCTGCCGAATTCAGCAACTGGAAATGGGTTGCGCTCGCCGAGACAATCGACCTGATCGTGCCCTTCAAGCGCGACACCTACAAACAGGTCATCACGCTTTTCAAGGACATTGCTTAGTTCGCATTTAGGGGCGACCAGGCCGGGTCGGAGCCGTCCTGCGGCGTGCCGAGCTTGCGCTCGTTATAGCCGGTGATGTCGATGGTGTAGACGCGTGCCGTGCGAGCCGAACCGCTGCCGGGACTTTCCTTGAAGTAGGTCAGAACACGGCCATTGGGCGACCAGCTCGGGCCTTCTACGTGATAGGCGTTGGTAATCAGGCGCTCGCCGGAGCCGTCCGGGCGGATGACGCCGATGTAGAACTGGCCTTGGTACTGGCGCGTAAAGGCGATCAGGTCACTGCGCGGCGACCAGACAGGGTTGCCGTAGCGGCCCTTGTCGAAGGTGATGCGCTGCACGTTGCTGCCGTCGGCATTCATCGTATAAATCTGCTGCGAACCACCACGGTCGGATTCAAACGCGATGCGTGCGCCATCCGGTGAATATGAAGGCGCGGTGTCGATGCCGGGATTTTCAGTCAGGCGTTTTTTCGTACGGCTGCCGAGGTCTAACACGTAAACATCCGTGTTGCCGTTCTGCGCGAGACTCATGACGACCTTATTGCCGTCAGGTGAAAAGCGCGGAGCAAACGTCATGCCGGGGAAATCGCCGAGAATCTGGCGGCGACCGGACGCGAGGTCGTACAAATAAACGCGCGGCGCGCGGCCTTCATACGACATATAAGCGACCTGCTGGCGCGTCGGCGAGAAGCGCGGGGTCAGGACGAGGCTGCCGCCATCGGTCAAATATTTATGGTTGGCGCCGTCCTGGTCCATGATGGCGAGGCGCTTGACGCGTTTGGTTGCCGGGCCGGTTTCCGAGACATAAACGATGCGGCTGTCGAAATAGCCGTCTTCGCCGGTGAGGTTTTTGTAGATTTCATCGGAAATGATGTGCGCGATGCGGCGCCAGTTCTGCTGCGTCGTTGTATACGCCATGCCGATTAATTGTTTCTGGCCGAAAACATCCCAGAGACGGAATTCAACGCGCGCTTTGCCGTCCGGCAGCGAAGTTACTGTGCCGGTAACAAGAGCCTGTGTGTTCGTCGCGCGCCATTCGGCGAAACGCACGCCATCGCGCTGGATGGATGCGGCGTCCTGAACGAAGGCCGCCGGGTTAACAGGTTTGAACAGGCCCGAGCCCGCGAGATTGTTGGAAATTACTTTCGGCATTTCCAAAGCGAGGTTTGCGTCCGCGCCGCTGCCGGAGAATGGCGAGATGGCGATGGGCATCGGCTCGATCGTGCCGCGCGTGACGTCAACGCGGAGCTCGGCGTGCGCGGCTACTGGAATCAGGGCCAGGACAAACAACAAAACGGGCAAAATTCTTTTCATATCAAATACTCTCTCGCGTTGCAGATTCGGTTTTATAGCATATCACTCGGGTCGAAGTTAATAATGGTATTCTTCCATGTGTTGTATTTGTCTGGCGGCACGGCAAGCGGTGTGCAGCGCGGATTACGCAAGGCGCGCAAAGCAGCCTCAGCCGCAGCCCTGAAAGCATTGTCACGTTGATAACGGCCCATATCGACCACGGCGGCGTTTTGAACGGTTCTGTCCTTGTTTATCTGAACGCGGACTGCAACTATTAGTTCCTCGGCGTATTTACCACCGGCGGATGCGCCGAGATTCCAGCAGCCCTGGAGCTGATGCCTGAGCGCATCCATCTCGCTCATGGTCAGGCGGTCGGATAATTGTGCGATGGCGGAATCGACCGCAGAGTTTTCCGCCGTCTCGACGGATTCGACAGGCTGTTCTTCTTCAGTGTCCGGCGTCAGGTTTTTAAGCAGGCTATCGAAATCCTGTTCCTTCTTTTTCTCGACCTTTGTCGTGTCAGGTTTTGGCTTCGGTTTTTCCTTGGGCTTAACCTCTTCCTTTTTCTTTTCAGGTTTTGGAGGCGCGAGCTGTTCGACAGGTTTCTCTTTCACCTCCTCCTTAAGCTCGGGAGGTTTTGGCTTTTCGATTTCAGGGGGTGTTTCCTCAGCCATCTTTGGCGGCGATGGTTTTTCCTGCACGGGCGGCGGGAGTTCTTTTTTCTCTTCCTTGGGTTTTACGGGCGTCGCGACGCGGTTGGTCTGCGTCAGTTCATCGATGGGTACAATCTCGATGCTGATCGGCTGTGACAATATTTCATGATCGCGCGCGATAAAGGGAATGCCAAAGGCCGTGACGATGAAAAGGATAATATGAAGGATTGCGGACGTGACAACCGGGGCCTTCATGGAGGAATCAAGGCCGAGGAAGTCGTCGTCTATCATAGTCCGGTTGATCATGGGATCACCTCGACTTGGCCTCGGAGATGAGCGCCACCTTCGTAAAGCCCGCACCACTGACGGCACCGAGCAATTCCATGATACCGCCATATTCCAGGCTCTGGTCACCTCGGATATAAATGCGGCGGTCGGTCTGGCCTTCGGTCATGGCGGAAAGGAGCCCGATCAGTTTCGAGCGTTCGACGGCGGTTTCGCCGATGAATAATTTCCCGTCCTTATCGAGCGTGATTTCGATGGGCTTGTTTTCTTCGTCACTGATCGGCTTGGCGTCGGAGTTCGGCAGGTCGATGGGCACACCGGCGGTCAGGAGTGGCGCGGCGACCATGAAGACGATCAAAAGGACGAGCATGACGTCGACGAGTGGTGTGACGTTGATTTCCGACGTCGGCCTGTAGGTGCCGCCGGAGCGGCCCCGTCTTCCTCTTGTTTTTCCGCCGCCGAATGATGCGCCCATGATTTATGCGACCTTCCTTGTGGGGCCCGAGGAGCCTGAGCCACCATTGCGGTCCTGGCTGTCGAGGTGGCGCGAGAGGATTGCCGAGAATTCATCGGTGAACGCATCCAGCCTGCTGGCGTAGCGGTTCAGGCTCGTCGAAAACACATTGTAGAAAATCGATGCTGGAATCGCGGCGACGAGGCCAAGCGCCGTTGCGAAAAGTGCTTCGGCAATACCGGGAGCGACGACTGCGAGCGATGTGTTGTTTGTCGCGGCGATGGCCGAGAATGAGTTCATAATCCCCCAGACGGTGCCGAACAGACCGATGAACGGCGCGGTCGAGCCGACGCTGGCCAAGAATGTCATGCCGCGCTCGAGCGAATTCATCTCGCGGCCGATGGCGACGGCCATGGCGCGTTCGACGCGCTGGCGGAGCGAGGCCTGCATGCTTTCCTTCGACGGAATACCGGCGGAGATTCCCGCCTGCCATTCTTCCATGCCTGCAGCGAAGGTCGAGAGCAGCGGGTCCTGCTTGCTGTTTTTCACACGTGAATAAATTTTATCAAGCGGTTCGCCCGACCAGAATGAATCTTCGAAAATATTCGCCTTCCGGTTCAGCTTTTTCAGTGTGCTGCGCTTGGACAGAATAATGGCCCAACTCCAGATCGAAGCCATGACCAGGAGGATCATGACGACTTTCACGATCATATCGGCCTGCAGGAACAGGCCCATCATCGTCATGTCGTGGGCGTAACTCCCACCGAGATTGACGCCGTCTACGGCTGCAACCGGTACTGCTTCATTTGGCATGTCTATTTGCTTTCCTTGAGATATTTCTGGAAACCGCCACGCAGGCCTTCAGGAATACGCACGGGTTTCATCGACCCTGCGTCGATCGACACAACGGTGACATCCGCGGTGAATATCAGGTCTGAGTTACGGTAAATTGATTGTTTCATCACGAGACTGGTGTTTTTGATTTGAGTTACAATGGTTTGCAGTTCAAGCAAGTCGTCGAGAACCGCCGGTTTAAGGTAATCGGCATTGATATGACGAACGACGAATAAAATCCCTTGGTTCTCATGTAATGATTTATTCTCAAAACCCATAAAACGCAAGAGTTCCGTGCGTCCCCGCTCAGCGAATTTGATGAAGTTGGCATGGTAAACAACACCCCCTGCATCCGTGTCCTCGTAGTAAACGCGTATGGGTAATTTGTGTTCCATTATTCGTCTTCGGAAAGCTGATCTATCTGGGGAGTATTTTGGGGCTTCATACCCAGATATTCAAACCCTTTAACGGACAGAACCCGCCCACGCGGCGTGCGCTGGACTAAACCGCGCTGGATCAGATAGGGCTCGATCACATCCTCGACCATGTCGCGTTGTTCGGAAAGAAATGCGGCGAGAGTTTCGATTCCCACCGGCCCGCCGCCGTAATTCTCGGCGATGCAAGAGAGATAACGGCGGTCCATGGAGTCGAGGCCGCTGGAATCGACATCGAGGCGCTTGAGCGCGTCGTCGACGTCCTTGCGGTCGATTTTGTTGCCTTCAGAGAAATCGCGGACGCGGCGGGTCAATCTTCCGGCAATGCGCGGTGTGCCTCTCGCCCGTTTGGCGATTTCGCCTGCGCCGTCTGTGGTCAGGTTCATATTCAGGAGCGATGCAGTGCGCGCGACGATTTTTGCAAGTTCTTCTGCGGTATAAAATTCCAGGCGCACGGGAATGCCGAAGCGGTCGCGCAGCGGGTTGGTCAGCAGGCCGCTGCGCGTCGTCGCGCCGATGAGAGTGAAAGGCACAAGATCAATCTGCACCGAGCGCGCGGACGGCCCCTCGCCGATGATGAGGTCAAGTTTGCGGTCTTCCATCGCAGGATAGAGAATTTCTTCGATGGCCGGGTTCAGGCGATGAATTTCATCGATGAATAATACATCGTTCGGCTCGAGATTGGTGAGAAGCGCAGCGAGGTCGCCCGCCTTGACAATCACGGGCCCGCTTGTTGCGCGGAAGCCGACGCCAAGCTCCTTAGCAATAATCTGCGCGAGTGTTGTTTTGCCGAGTCCTGGCGGACCGAACAGCAGAACGTGATCCATAGCGTCGCGGCGTGATTTTGCCGCCTTCACGAAAACTTTCAGATTGTCGCACAGCGCTTTCTGCCCGACGAAATCGGCGAAGGATAACGGGCGCAGGGCAATCTCCTGCCCGCCTTCGAATTCCTGTTTTACCGCTTCGAGCTGCGCGTTCTTGGTCATGCGCTCAATTCCTTCAGCGCCATGCGGATAATCGTTTGCAGATTTTCTTTATCATTATCATTCGCCTTGGTGCGGGCCTGCATGACTGCGCCATATGCATCGGAGCGTGGGTAGCCGAGATTGACGAGAGCAGACACCGCATCCTGATCTATGCTTTTCGGTTCGCTGGCGATCTCTTTATATTTTACGCTTTTCGATGGCGCTATGATTTCAACCTGTTCGGCCTTGTCTTTTAATTCCGTCAAAATCCGCACGCCGAGTTTGGGACCAACGCCGTCGGCAGACGTAATCGCGCCTTTATCCTGCGAGGCGATGATAACGCCAAGACGCTCCGCCGGACACGCAGTTAAAATCGAGAGTGCGACCTTTGCGCCGACACCCTGCACGCTCGTCAACAAACGAAACCATTTCTGCTCGTTCACATCGGCAAAACCGTACAAATGAATATGGTCTTCCCTAACATGCGTATCGATCAGCAGCGTTGCCGGGTCGCCGGGCTGGCCGATGCGGCCAAGTGTGCGGCGGCTGGCGAACACGACATAGCCGACGCCGTTCACGTCTAAAATCGCATGATTGTCTGCAAAGCTGTCGATGATGCCGGAGAGTTTTCCGATCATTTAACCTCACCTGTCATCCCGGCGAAAGCCGGGATCGGGTTGCCTGTAAGTTTGTTGGTCAGTTTACTCGATTCCGGCTTGCGCCGGAATGACAATGGACGGTGATGTGCATGACAAATAGCCACGGCAAGGGCGTCGGCCTCGTCTTCGCTGATTCTGCCACAGGCGGGCAGCAGCCTCTGGATCATCATGCCGATCTGGTTTTTATCCGCATGGCCGCTGCCGACGATGGATTTCTTGACCTTGTTGGCGGCGTATTCCGCCGTTTCCAATCCATAAAGCGCCGGAACACTGAGGGCCACACCACGTGCCTGCCCCAGTTTCAGGGCTGAGGCCGGGTTCTGGTTGACGAAGGTTTCCTCGACGGCGGCGGCTTCAGGCTTATGCTCCTCGATAACCCGCGCCAGTTCACCGTGGATATGCGCCAGGCGGTTCGGCAGGCTTTGTTCTGCATCAGTCTTGATCAGGCCGCTGGCGCGGTACTGCAATGCGTTGCCGCGGCTGAGGACAATGCCCCAGCCGGTCTTTTGCAGGCCCGGATCGATACCGAGAATAAGCATGTTGTCTATTATGTTAAAATGAACAGGAACAATTCAGGAACAGTATAGGGGAACAGATGGAAAATGCAAAGCGGTAGTTAACCCGCCGCCATCAGTTTTTCCATGATCTGGTCGCTGACCTCGACATTGGTGGTCACGGTCTGGACGTCGTCATTTTCCTCGAGCGCGTCGATCAGCTCCAGCACGTCACCGGCCTGTTCCTCGTTGGCTGACGCCATGACGTTCGGTTTCCAGACAAGGCCGGATTTTTCCGGCTCGCCGAATTTTGCAACAAGAACCGAGCGGACAGCGGCGAAATCGTCAGGGGTTGTCGTGATTTCGTGATGACTTCCGGATTCTACGTTCGAGGCCCCTGCCTCTAACGCGGCTTCGAACATCGCGTCGGCTCCCGCAACGGATGCCGGGTATATGATTTCCCCGATGCGATCGAACATGAAGCTGACGGAATTGGTTTCACCGAGATTTCCGCCAGACTTTGAAAAGAGCGCGCGCACCTCGCCGGCCGTACGGTTTTTATTGTCTGTCAGCGCATCGACGATCACCACAACGCCGCCAAAGCCGTAGCCTTCGTAACGCATTTCGACATAGTTACTGAGATCGCCACCACCAATGCCCTTCTGGATGGCCTTCTCGATATTGTCGCGCGGCATGCTTTGCACCTTGGCGTTAGCAACGGCGAGACGAAGCCGGGCATTCATGTTCGGATCGCCGCCGCCCATTTTTGCGGCCACGGTAATTTCACGCCCAAGTTTCGAAAAAAGCTGCGCCCGTTTCCGGTCCTGCGCGCCCTTGCGGTGCTGGATGTTCTTAAACTTGGAATGGCCTGCCATCTCGCAATCCTTAATATTAGAGAGAACTTATAGCAAAATTAGGGTCTGATTTTTTAGCGAATCCTGTGTTAAAATACAAGGAAAGGTAGCCTGAATCATGTCTTATCAATTCCAGAACATTACCGTGCTGATCGTCGAGGATAACCAGCCCATGCTTGAGCTGGCCAGGGCGCTTATGACGGCTTTCGGCGTTAAAAACGTCATGGGTGCCAAGCACGGCGAAGAAGGCTTCAAGAAATTCTGCGAACATAATCCCGATATCATTATTGCCGACTGGATGATGAAACCGATGGATGGCATTTCACTCGCGCACCGCATACGAAATGATCCTGCCTCGCCGAATAAATTCGTGCCGTTCGTTCTGATGACGGGCTTCAGTGAAAAACGCCGCGTGATGCAGGCACGCGATGCAGGTGTCACGGAGTTTTTGGTTAAACCTTTTACGGCGCGGGATTTATACAGGCGGCTCTACCAGATCATCGAACGTCCGCGCCAGTTCGTGCGCTCGGAAGATTTCTTCGGGCCGGATCGTCGCCGTAAGGGTGCGGCTGGTTACCAGGGCCATCTCCGTCGTAACACGGATGTTCAGCCCGATGATTACTACGTCAATGTAGATTCGGATAAACGCATATGAACGACAGGCAGCATTTCAGTCAGAAGCCCCGGCGCAACGCGGAATTTATCAAGCCGCCGAATATGCTCAAGACCAAGGTCGGTTCCGGCGGCCTCAGTGATGACATATTGAACAAGGCGGAGAACCTGCTTGAGAATAATACGGTTGATTTCCAGCCGCTGGCGGAGATGTATCTCGCGGGCCTGATGAAGGGCATCGATCTCGCCAAGGAATCCGATCCGAACGACGACCAGGAATATGTGATTTCGCGCATGCTTTATCCGGGTATGCAGCTCAAGGCGAATGGTGGGATGTTTCATTACCCGCTGGTGACACGCATCGCCGATAAACTGATTCAATTTCTGGAAGTCATCGAACGTGTGGATATCGAGGTTGTCGAGATTGTTATGGCGTTCCACACAACGATCCGCGCTGTAGTCATGGGCCGCGTATCAGGTGATGGCGGCAAGCACGGCACTGAACTCATGCGCGCGCTGAATGAAGCCTGCGTCCGCTACTTCGACAAGTATCAAGGCAAGTCGCTTTAAATTTTTGGAATATGTTCTGAAATGATCGCGCCCATGCGCACGGGCTCAATGCGTTCTGCATGGCCGGTTTTATCATTCGTCACGATATAGACGCCGCACATCGCGCCTTTTCCGGCGGCGGGGCGCAAGCGTTCTCCTGCGAATTTTTTCACGAAGCGGTGGATGGCGACTTCTTTCTCGACGCCGATGACGCTGTTGTAATCGCCCGTCATGCCGGCGTCGCTCATGTAGGCTGTACCGCCCGTCATGATATGTGTGTCCGCCGTCGGGACATGCGTGTGGGTGCCGACAAGCCCGGATATTTTTCCGTCGAGATAATGCGCGAGTGATAATTTCTCGCTCGTCGCCTCGGCGTGGAAATCGATGAAAATGGCGTTCGCACCGCCCTTGCCCATTTTTTCCTTCTCGACGACGTCTTTCACAATGCGGAAAGGATCGTCGAGCGAGTCCATGAACAGGCGGCCCATGGCGTTAATGACCGTAATCACCCTGCCGTCATCAAGTTCGTGGCGGACAAACCCTGAGCCCGGAGTTCCTTCCGGAAAATTGATAGGCCGCAGAAGTTTTGGGTCTTTGTCGATATAGGGAATGATTTCACGCTGGTCCCAGGCATGGTTGCCCGTTGTAATGACATCAACGCCCCAGCCGTAAAACTCTTCGCAGATTTTCGGTGTAATGCCTGCGCCGCTGGCGGCGTTTTCGCCATTCACGATAATAATATCGGGCTCCAGTTTCTTTTTGATCTGCGGCAGGTGTTCCTGAAGCGCCTCGCGCCCGGAACGGCCCATGACATCGCCGATGAATAAAATTTTCAAAATACTCTCCTTACGGATTAAAGCTTTGCGCACCCTGCGGCGTGATCACCCAATCCAGTTTCTGGTCGTGATCCTCGATGGGCAGGTTGAACAGGCAGGCCTGCTGGGCGTAAGCCAAGCCCACCGCGGCGATCTTTTTCCTAGCACGCAGGTCGGCCAATGTCGCGTCATAATGGCCGCCGCCCTGACCTAATCTATAGCCACGACGGTCGAAAGCCAGCAAAGGCACGACGACAATGTCAGGTTCCAGCCATTCGGTTTTGTCGTTCACGACAGGCTCCATCACCTCATAGTCTGTTTCCCGCAGCTTCATATCCTCCTGCCAGCGAGCGAAGCCGAGGATTTTTTCGTCCTTTTTCATCACCGGCAGGGCGCAGGTGAACCCCTCCTCCAGCAGCTTTTCGATCAAGGGACGCGAATCGAATTCCCGCCCAAAGGGCCAGTAGGCGGAAATGACCTGTCCTTTTTCGGGTTTTATGGCGCTGAAGAAGTGATTTGAGGCCTCAATCGGGTCCTCGACGCGGACATCCATGCGCGCCCGGTGGCGACGCGCCTCAACTCTTAAGGTGTTTTTGTTTGATTCATCCATAGAATGAATATACGGGGAAAAAGGTAAGGGCGCCACGCTGGCCGTTTACGTTCAAATCCGCGTGTGACCCAGTTAAACCAGGTGGGCGCCATATATCCAAAAGCTTGTGGCTTAAGAACAGGGACAGCTCCCTTGCGAAATTTATCGGTCTCCGGGAATATGTTGTATCACGCACCCCGCAGCAAACCCTCCCGAGGAATATAGGCGGTTTGCCTGTAATTATCAAATTTGGGGGCTAAAGGGGGGGTATTGCCTAGGCCTTAGAGATGCGCCCGGCGATCAAATCGATACGTTCGGCCAGGTGGTCAATGGCACGGGTCATCAGGACTTCATCCTCGCGCTCGCTGTCGCTTTCGCGGACCTGGCTGTTGAGGTCGCGGGCTTCCTCGCGGAGGTCATAAATTTCGTCAGCCATCATTAATGCAGTCAAAACAAGCAAATGCGCGTCGTTGTTCGCAGCCCCGGCGCGGCCGATTTCCTTCATGCGCTGGTCTACGTAGTAACCGAGATCCTTGAGGCGTTTTTCCTGGCCGTCGTCGCAGGCGATGCCGTAGTTGCGTCCGTTGATGCTCAGGTTTACCTCGGCCATGGGATCACTCTTTCAATATTTCGTCGACTTGTTCGATTGCCTGGTCCAGTCGCTTGGCGAACAGCGCACCCTGAAGGGCATGGCCATTGCCGTTGGTTCCGTTTTTCTTGATGACAGCGCCGAACATGTCGCGCTGCTCTCCTGCCATTGAGGTTTCGAGCTGGACTGCGGATGATTCTAGTTTTCCAACCGACTTTTCGAGTTTTGCGAGGGCCTGTCTGATAGACACGGATTACCTTCTTTTGCTCTACGTTTTGAACTGGATGTGGGAACGGTATCAGGACAACTTTGAACCGGTCAAGACTGATGATAATTTTTATGAATCCAGTCACAGAAATCTTGACCTGTCAGACGCATAGCTGCATTGTACGGGCAATCGTTTTTCAATTATGGTGTTCAGAGTAAATGACAAAACCGCAAGCGCGTCCGAATCCAGTGGCTGATGCCGAGACAAATTTCAGGCCTATGGCGAACGCCATCAGAACCCTCGCGCTGGACGCGGTGGCCAAGGCGAAATCCGGACATACCGGGATGCCGATGGGAATGGCGGACGCGGCGACCGTTCTTTATTCCAAGTTTCTCAAATTCGATCCGAAGAATCCTGAATGGCCCGACCGCGACCGTTTCGTGCTCTCTGCCGGTCACGGATCGATGCTGCTTTATGCACTGAATTATCTTACCGGTTACGACGCCATCACACTGGACCAGATCAAGAATTTCCGTCAGATCGGCGCGATTACCGCTGGCCACCCGGAAGTTGAACATCACGCTGGCATTGAAACCACTACGGGCCCATTGGGACAAGGCATTTCAACAGCTGTCGGTATGGCTTTGGCCGAGCGGCTTCTTAATGCCCGTTTCGGCGATGACCTCGTCAATCACCATACTTATGTGATTGCAAGCGACGGCGATTTGCAGGAAGGCGTCAGCCACGAGGCCTGCTCCCTCGCCGGACATCTTGGTCTCGGCAAACTGATCGTCCTTTATGACGACAATGAAATTTCCATCGACGGTCCGACCTCGCTCTCGTTCTCTGAAAATATTCCGCAGCGTTTTGAATCCTATGGCTGGGATGTGTTCAGTGTCGACGGCCATGAATTCGCAGAAATTGAATCTGCACTGGCAAAAGCCAAGGCTTCACAGAAACCGACCATCATCTGCTGCAAGACGCGTATCGGTTACGGTCTGCCGACACAGGAAGGCACTTCGACTGCGCACGGTGCGATTACTGATGCAAAAGAGATCGAGGGCACGCGCAAGAATCTCGATTGGCCGCATGAGCCGTTCACCATCCCCGATCAGATTCTCAAATCATGGCGTGATGTAGGCGAGCAGGGTCGCGACGCTCACAATGAATGGGAAGCGCGTCTTGTTAAATCGAAACAGAAAGATGAATTCCTCGCGGCGCAATCCGGCGATGTTTCAAAAATCATTGCCCCGCTGATTGCCGAGGTCAAAACCAAGTTTGCCTCCGAAAAACCAAAGCTGGCGACGCGTCAGGCATCCGGCGTGGTTCTTGAGGCCCTCGTCCCCAAGGTTCCGGCGATGATCGGCGGCTCGGCTGACCTTACAGGATCCGTCAACACCAAGATTAAAAACGCCACCGTCGTCGAAGCCGACAAATATAAAGGCCAATATATTTATTACGGCGTGCGCGAGCACGGTATGGCCGCCGTCATGAACGGCATGGCGCTGCATGGCGGGATTATTCCTTATGCCGGTACGTTCCTTGTTTTTACCGATTACTGCCGTCCGGCCATTCGCCTGTCGGCTTTGATGAAGCAACGTGTCGTCTATGTGATGACACATGACTCCATCGGTCTTGGCGAAGACGGCCCGACGCACCAGCCTGTCGAGCATGTCGCATCCTTCCGCGCCATGCCGAACGTGAATGTGTTCCGTCCGTGCGATGGCATTGAAACCGCTGAATCGTGGGAGCTTGCGCTCGGCAATCAAAAAGGCCCGAGCATCCTGGCCCTCACACGTCAGGGCATCCCCACTATTAATGAAGGCCGGAAAGAAAACCTCACAGCGCGCGGCGCTTATATCCTGCGTGAAAACGGCAAAGACCCGCGCGTGACGATCTTCGCTTCCGGCTCCGAGGTTGAAATTGCCCTGCAGGCCTATGAGCAACTTACCAAGGAAGGCTTCAATGCCCGCCTTGTTTCCGTGCCCTGCATGGACCTGCTCTGTTCGCAGGATGACGCCTATGTTGACTCTTTGCTCGGCAACAATAGCTTAAAGGTGGCGGTCGAGGCCGGGGTCCGCCAGGGATGGGACTGCATTTTGGGCCCAGACGGCGTATTTGTCGGCATGGATTCATTTGGCGCATCGGCGCCGTATGAGAAATTGTACCAGCATTTCGGCATCACGGCGGAAGCCGTCGTGAAGGCCGTGAAGGAAAAACTCTAATGGCATTAAGGGTTGGCATTAACGGTTTCGGACGCATCGGCCGTCTATCGGCGCGTGCGATTTATGAAATGCAACGGCGCGGCGAAATCGAGATCGCGGCCATCAACGACCCCGGTGTTAACAACGTTCACCTTCTGAAATACGATTCAGTTCATGGTCGCGCGCCGATGCATGTCGTCCGCGACAGCGCCGATTTGATGCATATCGCCGACGATGAAATTCCGCGCTACCGCACGCGTGAGCCCGAAGAAATTCCGTGGGGCAAACATGGCGTCGATATCGTTTTCGAATGCACGGGAAAATTCACCGACAAGGAAGGCGCTTCGAGGCACCTGAAGGCGGGCGCGAAAAAAGTTCTGGTTTCTGCGCCGTGCAAAGGCGAAGACCTTACGGTTGTTTACGGCGTGAACCATTCCAAACTCAAAGCCACGGATAAAATTATTTCCAACGCCTCCTGCACAACGAACTGCCTCGGCCCTGTCGCCTATGTGTTGAACAAGGCGATTGGCATCGAGCATGGTTTCATGACGACGATCCACTCTTATACCGGCGACCAGGTCACGGTGGATGCCTCGCACAAAGACCCTTACCGCGCCCGCGCTGCGGCCTTGAATTTGATTCCAACATCCACAGGCGCCGCGAAAGCGATCGGCAAAGTCTTGCCTGAGTTAGACGGCAAGCTGGACGGCGTTTCGATCCGCGTGCCGACGCCGAATGTTTCACTCGTCGATTTTAAATTCACGGCGAAGCGCAAAACGAGCGTCGAAGAAATTAACGATGCGATGAAGAAGGCCGCATCGGGCGAGTTGAAAAACATTGTCGCGGTTTATGACGAGCCGCTCGTTTCCTCCGATTTCAATCACGACCCGCATTCGGCGCTGTTCGGCCTCGACGGCACCAAGGTCATCGACGGCGTTTTTGTCCGCGTCATGGCCTGGTATGACAATGAATGGGGCTTTTCCTGCCGCATGCTGGACACCGCGCTGGCCATGCACAAGGCCGGCTATAAATAATGTTTGACTCATATACGCGGACGGGAGCATATTTTTTGCTTCTCCGTGGCAAAGCCGGTCCGGCAGCGTAACCCGCTCCGGGCCGGCTTTATTTTAGCCTGAATCAAGGGCTTAGATACCCTATCCACAGCCCCAAATTCTATATTTCTTGCATGAAAAGCCACTTTTTTAGTATCATGCACTCATGATCAGAAATTCGGCTAAGAGGGCGATGACAACGACAGATCAAAAGATCTGCACCATCATCGACCACCTTGTAGAAGCCCTCGGTAACGAGCCCTCATCCTCGCTCCGCAGAACCCTGATTCTCGCCGATATCGATCAATATCCCGGCACGACTCAAACCGGCATCATGGAACGCCTCGGCATCCATAAATCCGCCCTGACCCGCGAAATTGAATGGCTCTTTAATTACGGCTGCATCATGCGCCAGGAAAATCCTTCCGACGCCCGCGCCGTCAAACTGCAGACATGTGGCTATTCGAAGAAGGGCCTTGATGATGCCCTCGCCTATTTTGATAGCAGCCACGATGCTTTGAAACGTTTTATCGAGAAATTCATCCGCGTTATGAAGATGGAAAAACCCACGTTGCGTGATGCTAAAATCATCGCGATCCTTGAGGAAACAAAAGGCGCGACGAAGCAGCAGGTTCTGGATCGGCTTTACGAGGGGGCGGCCTCGACTGAAAACCGCGCGTTCAATGATCTGCTTAAAGAAGGACTGGTAAAAGATGTTCGCGAGTAATGTTAATTTTGATGACATTCGTGATGCCGTGAATAATCCTCACGGGGCTAATAACATTGTCGCGTTCCCTGATCTGCATGGAAGCTTCGAAGCCTCCGCAGCACCTTCTGCACGCCCTGTTCACGGGCTGCGCCTGGGCCTCGGCTTATAACACCCCTTATTTTGCAGTTGCTATAATCTCCAAGGTTGGCTATTTTCCAGAGCACAGCCAACATGGAGAGTAACTATGAGCGTATCTGCCAGAGAACTACAAACCCGTAAAATTCGCGAAGGAAAAGGCTTTATTGCCGCATTAGACCAGAGCGGCGGCTCAACGCCCGACGTTCTCACGAAATACGGCATCCCCAAAAACGAGTATGAAGGCAACGATGCAAAAATGGCTGAGCTGGTGCATGAATTCCGCACCCGCATCATTACCTCGAAGGCTTTAAAAACCGGACAAGTTATCGGCGCGATCCTGTTTGAAAGAACGATGGATAGCCAGGTCAGAGGCAAACCAACCGCTGATTATCTCTGGGATGAACGCAGCATCGTTCCTTTCGTGAAAATTGATAAGGGTCTTGAAGAGGTAAATAACGGCGTACGGATGCTGAAGCCGATGCCTGACCTTGATAAGCTGTTAAAACGTGCCTTCGATGCGAATGTTTTCGGCACCAAAATGCGCTCGATCATCTTCACAGATTCACCTACTGGCATTGAATCCATTGTTAGACAGCAATTCAATGTCGCCGCGCAGATTCTGGGACACGGTCTTGTGCCGATTATCGAACCTGAAGTGGACATCCATGCAAAGGACAAGCGCGAATGCGAAACACGCCTTAAAGGTATGATGCTGGATCATCTCGATCACGTGCCCAACGGCCAGCAGGTCATCTTCAAGATCAATCTGCCAGAACAGGAAAATTTCTACCGTGACTTGATCGAACACCCGAAAACATTAAAGGTCGTTGCGATGTCCGGCGGTTATTCGTTGGAAGAAGCCTGCAGCCGCTTGTCCATGAACAAGGACATTATCGCCAGCTTCTCACGGGCGCTTACGGACGGTTTGACCCGCTCGCAAACCGATGAGGAATTCAATAACACGCTGCAGACTACGGTTGAAAAAGTTTGGGCGGCTTCGATAAGCCCACAATACCGTTGATTTTTAAGGTTGTTTAAATCTCCCTGATTGGCTAATTTTAGGCATCAATCAGGGAGATTTTTTATGGCCGCAAGAGACGAGCAACTCAATAAAATTGCCGGTGGCAAAGGCTTTATCGCCGCGCTCGACCAGAGCGGCGGCTCGACCCCCAAGGCCCTCGCCCAGTACGGTGTTCCTGAAAGCGCCTATAACGGCGAAGCCGAGATGTTCGCGAAAGTCCATGAGATGCGCACGCGCATTATCACGGCCCCTGCGTTCAACGGTGAAAAAATCCTCGGCGCCATCCTGTTCGAAAAAACCATGGATGACTCGATCAAGGGCACGCCGACGGCGAAATATCTTTGGGAAAAACTCAACGTCGTTCCGTTCCTGAAAATCGACCAGGGTTTGGCCGATGAAAATGATGGCGTGCAGATGATGAAGCCCATGCCGAAACTGGATGGCCTGCTGGGCCGCGCACGTGAAGCCGGGATTTTCGGTACCAAGATGCGCTCGGTCGTGAACAAGGCATCGCAATCCGGCATTGCCGCTGTCGTGAAACAGCAATTCGAAGTCGGGAAACAAATTCTGGGTTACGGCCTTGTCCCGATCATCGAGCCCGAAGTGAATATCAAGGCGGGTGACAAGGCCGAGTGCGAGAAAATCCTCAAAGCCGAGATTCTCAAAAACCTTGATGCCCTGCCCGATGGCCAGAAGGTTATTTTCAAGCTGACCCTGCCGGAAGAAGCGAATTTCTATCGCGATCTGGTTAATCACAAGAAAACACTGAAAGTGGTCGCGCTCTCCGGCGGCTATTCGCTGGATGAAGCCTGCAAGCGCTTGTCGGAAAATGAAGGCATCATCGCCAGCTTCTCACGCGCGCTCAGCAACGACCTGAAATTCTCGCAGAGCGACGCTGAATTCAACACCGCGCTGCAGAAGGTCATTGACAGAATTTATGCCGCGTCCGTGGATGGTTCCTGCAAGGCCTGCGCTGCGTAAAATATTGAAGAGGGATTATCATGTATTCAGCCGCCATCTTCGTTCTCTGCCTCGCGATATTGCTGCCGCTGCCGATCTATTTCGTTTATTGCCACCTGAATAAAAAAGAGACCGACGGCAAAACCATACAGAACATCGCCTTCGGCAGTATCATCCCGGCCATCACTCTTCTGACCTACGACGAATTCCTAGACCCCGGCGCGGCGTGCGTGTTGTTTGGTGCGGTCGCCGGATATCTTTTTGCGAAGCTTTCGACGAAAAACTCTTAAGGCTTCCCGGCCCATAGAACCTTGTCGATATCGTCGGCCCCGCTCGCCAGCATGGCAAGGCGATCAACGCCGAGCGCATTGCCGCCGCTCTCAGGCAATCCGTATTCAAGAGCTTTCAGGAAATCCTCGTCGACCGGATAGCGATAGCCGTAAAGTTTTTCCTTGAGGTCGATTTCTTCCCTGAATCGTTTGGCCTGCTCCACAGGATCGATCAGTTCACCGAATGCGTTGCAGAGTTCAACCCCGCAGACATACATTTCGAACCGTTCCGCGAAGCGCGGGTCTTCCGGTTTCTTGCGTGCAAGCGAGGCCATGCTCACGGGGTAATCGTAAAGAATGGCGGGCGTGCCGACGCCGAGATGGGGCTCGATCTTCTCGGCCATGACACGGAAGAACAGATCGTCCCACCTGTCACCCTCCGCTACCCTGATTCCTTTCGCTGCTATGGCTTTCGAAAAGCCGGGCGTGTCATCCAGAAAGTCCTGAAGCCTGATTTCTGAATATTGCTCAAATGCTTCTGAAACTGAAATAATATTCCAGTTTAAGAACGGGTCTGATTTCATTCCTTTGAATGTGTATTCTTTTATTTCAAGATCGTTTGCGACACGCCGGAGCAGGTTCACGCAATCATCCATGATATCCCGGTAACCGCCCGGCGCACGGTACCATTCCAGCATGGTGAATTCCGGGCTGTGGAGGCGCGAGCCCTCGCCGTTCCTGAAGACATGACAGAGCTGGTAGATCTTGGGCAGGCCCGCCACCATGAGCTTTTTCATGGCGAATTCCGGGCTGGTATGAAGATACATATCCCGCTCATGGGTCAGGTCCGGCTTTAGGATTTCGGTCTTGAATCCGTGGATATGGGTGTCCATGACCGGGCAGACCTGCAGGATGGGGGTTTCGACCTCCTGGAAGCCTTCGCCGTCGAAAAAGGCCCTGATAGACCGTAAAACCCGTGTCCGGGCGGCCAGATAAGGCTTTTTTTCCTCGAATTTATGGGGGTGCCACCACATTTTGACCCTTATAAATAACTTGCAATTCCGCCCTATTAACGCTAAAAAACGCCGTCATTCAATAAGGAAGAAGCGCTATGAAAGCTGAAGGCCACCCCGATTACCACACCATCACCGTCAAAATGACGGATGGCACGACCTACCAGACCCGTAGCACCTACGGCAAGGAAGGCGATGTCCTTAGCCTCGACATCGATCCGCTGACCCACCCGGCCTGGCTGGGCGGCACGCAGAAGATCCTTGAAAAAGGCGCCCTGTCGAAATTCGAAAAACGCTTCGCCGGTTTCGGCGCGCTCTCGAGCAGCGGCAAAAAAGACGAAGACAAGAAGTAATAGCTTCTCCCTGTCTCAAAGAACAACGCCCGGTCAGCCGGGCGTTTTTTATCTCTGGACCGCGCGGCGGACGCATACTATTTTGGGTCCATGACACAAACCCGCGAATATAAAGTCATTCTCTACCGTGAAGGCATGTTCGGATCGCTCATCCTTGGCAGTTCGAAGGTCGACCCCGAGCGCTTTTCGGAATTCCTGAACCGCAACGCGGCGCAGGGCTGGCGCGTGGTCACGATGGAGAAAGAATTCCGACGGATGCTGCTGTTCTTTCAGCGTGAAGCATTCCTGGTCGTTCTTGAAAGGGAAAAGGTTTAATCATGCAACGTTCGCTTTTGCTTGTACTGATCGGTCTCGTCATTGGTGGGGCAGCGCTCGTCATTCTCACCATATGGGGTGTTGATCTCGGCGCGGCGCTCTTCAAGATTTTAGCCACTATCGGCGTGCTGATCCTGCTGGTCGGCTTTCTCATGGTCGTCAAAATGGATTTCGGCGAGCACAAACGCCTTAAAGACCAGGATTATCTCGATTAATTTTAGACCGCTTCGAGCTGCTTCAGCGCCTGGCTGAATTTGCGGTGGGTGGATTGCGCCGTTTCCTTGCGCTGCTTGTGTTCAAGAATGATTTCTTCCGGCGCGTTGGAAACAAACTGTTCATTACCGAGCTTAACATCGACTTTCTGGATTTCGCCTTCAAGGCGCGTGAGCTCCTTGCGCAGGCGCTCACGTTCCTTGTCGAGATCGATGATGTCGGCGATTGGCAGCGCCAGAGTTGCTTCATCCAGAACAGTCTGAATTGAGCCTTTCGGAACATTATCCGAAAATTCAATCGTTTCGATCCGCCCCATGCGCTTGAGAATTTCCTCGTAGGCGGCGAAACGTTTTTTTGTTTCAGCAGACGCATCTTTCACGATCAGCTTGATCATCGCCTTGGGCGGCACGTTCATATCGGCACGGACGCTGCGGATGTCTGAAATACAGCGGATCATCCAGCCGATTTCAGAGGCGGCGGCGTCATTCTTAAGGCTGGCCGGGTATTCAGGCCATTTCGCTGAAATGAGAATGTCGTCCTTGCCGCGCTTCGCGATCTCAGCGTAAAGCTCCTCGGTGATGAACGGCATCAGAGGATTGAGAATTGTTAAAATCTGGTCGAGGATCCAGCCTGTCGTCTGCTGGATTTCCGTTTTGACTTTTTCATCGCCCGACGCAAGGACAGGCTTGGTGAATTCAAGATACCAGTCGCAGAACGTGCCCCAGACGAACTGGTAGATCGCCGCGGCCGCGTCGTTGAATTTATATTCTTCAATCGCGGTATCGATTGCCTGCTTTGTTTCAAGGATCGAATGGATGATCCATTTGTTTGGATTGTAGGTTACCGATTCCGGTTTAAAACCCGCGACCGGCAGGCAGCCGTTCATTTCGCAGTAACGCGTCGCGTTCCAGAGTTTGGTCGCGAAATTGCGGTAGCCTTCGACGCGGTCCTCAGACAAACGAATATCCCGCCCTTGCGCCGCCATCGCGATCATTGTGAAGCGCAGCGCATCCGCGCCGAATTTTTCGGTGAGTTCCAGCGGGTCCATGACGTTGCCCTTGGATTTGGACATTTTCTGGCCCTTGGAGTCGCGTACAAGCGCGTGCATATAAACATCCTTGAACGGCACCTCACCCATGAAATGAATGCCGAACATCATCATCCGCGCGACCCAGTAGAAAATAATGTCAAAGCCGGTAACAAGAACATCGCCGGGATAATATTTCCCCATCGTCTTCATGGCGTTTTCATCCGGCCAGCCGAGCGTCGAGAACGGCCAGAGTGCCGAGGAGAACCACGTATCAAGGACGTCTTCGTCGCGTTTTATTTTAACTTTCTCGCCGTAATGTTTATCGGCTTGCTCTTGCGCGCCTTTCTCGTCTTCATCGACGAATACGCTGCCATCCGGCCCGTACCAAGCCGGGATCTGGTGGCCCCACCATAATTGCCGCGAAATACACCATGGTTGGATGTTTTTCATCCATTCGAAATAGGTATTCTCCCAGCTCTTGGGCACGAATTTGGTTTTACCGTCCTGCACCGCCTTGATCGCCGGTTTCGCGAGGGTCGCGGCGTCGCAATACCATTGGTCGGTTAGATACGGCTCGATCACTTCGCCCGAGCGGTCGCCGATGGGAACGGCGTGCTTGATGTCCTCGATCTGCGCGAGCAGTTCCATCTCCTCGAGCTCGGCGAGGATTTTCTTACGCGCGGCGAAACGCTCCAGGCCAACGTAACCTTCCGGCGCGTTTTCATTCAGGTGCGCGTTGATGTCGAAAATATTGATCATCGGCAGGTTATGGCGCTTGCCGACTTCGAAGTCGTTGAAATCATGCGCGGGCGTGATCTTAACCGCGCCGCTGCCTTTTTCAGGATCGGAATATTCGTCGGCGATGATCGGAATCAATCTTCCGGTCAGCGGCAGCGAAACAAATTTACCGACGAGGTGCTTGTAACGTTCATCATCCGGGTGAACCGCCACCGCCGTATCACCTAACATTGTTTCGGGCCGGGTCGTCGCGACTGTAATAAATTCCTCCGTCGCCCCTTCGACCGGGTAACGGATGTGCCACATCTTGCCCTTCTGCTCCTTCTGTTCAACTTCGAGATCAGAAATGGCGGTGTGGAGTTTCGGGTCCCAGTTCACGAGACGCTTGTCGCGGTAAATCAGTTTTTCGCGGTAGAGCTGCACGAAGGCTTTGAGAACGGCTTCCGAGAGCCCCTCGTCCATCGTAAATCTTTCGCGCTTCCAGTCCGGCGTCGCGCCGAGTTTGCGAAGCTGTGTGACAATCGTGCCGCCGGATTCCGCTTTCCATGCCCAGACACGCTCGAGGAATTTGTCCCGGCCCATCTTGCGGCGGTTGACGCCCTCTTTATCGAGAAGCCGCTCGACCACCATCTGCGTAGCGATGCCCGCATGGTCGGTTCCGGGTTGCCAGAGCGCGTCGCGCCCCTTCATGCGGTAATAGCGGGTCAGAACATCCTGCAGCGTCATATTCAGGGCGTGGCCCATATGCAGGCTTCCCGTGACGTTGGGTGGCGGCATCATCACTGTGAAAGGCTGGGCTTTGCTAGCGGGGTCGCATGCGAACGCGCCGGAGGCTTCCCAGCTTGTGTAATGCTTGTCTTCGATGGCCTGGGGATTGAAAGTTTTATCTAACATAATTCCGACCTGTCATCCCGGCGGAAGCCGGGATCCGGTTGCTTAATGGTTACTCGATACCGGCTTGCGCCGGTATGACAATAAGAGCCGAAATATAAGGGTTTTCAACGATAAAGCAAGATTTAAGGGTGGTTATTCGTCGCCCAGGACGCGCTTGGAAATGCGCTCCATTTCCTTTTGGAGCAGGCGCTCCACCATGCTCGGCAGGTGCTTGTCGAGCCACTGTTTCAGCATGGGCTTCAATTCCTCGCGGACAACGTCCTCGACGGTATGTCCCTCGCCCTTGTCTATCGACGCGCGCTTGGTCAGTTCTGTAAATGCGCCCATGACGGAATCCTCCGCGTTTCTGGTAAGAATTGCACTGAGATCATCGGTTATATCCTTGTTGTTGTCCACCGGCGCGGCAGCTTTTGGCGGGGCTTCTGGTTTCGGCTCCGGCTTCGGTTCAGGTTTGGGCGGCGGCGGAGGTGGCGGCGCAGGTTCCGGCTCGGCCAGTGCCTCTTCCAGCTCCTGCATATCCACGACGATTTCTTCTTCTTTTACAGGCGCTTTTTCGGTCAGCTCGATAACGTCGTCAGCTGGCGGCGCAGGAGCTTCCTGCGCAGGCGCACCTTCATCGTCGTCGGAAATGATCTGGCGGATGGAATCCAGAATTTCCTCGATCGAGGGGTCTTGATTGTTATCCTGCTGTTTGGACATGGGTACGGCCTGTTATTCCAATCGAATCAGTTTCGTACATTAGGTGGGGGTTGTCAAAGAGGGGTCAGCCGGGATTGCCTACCCTATCCACATCCATATCGAAGTACTGGCGCTCTTTTTTCTGAAGCTTGCTGTCGAGATTGATGGTTTCAGCTCCAAATCCCAGAACATCGGGGGTCAGCAGGCCAAGGGTGGCCAGAAGCGAGAACTGGGCGACGACTTCATCGCGACGAGCGCTGACAAGGGCGACCTGCGCGTCCAGCAATTCCTGGTCGGCATCCAAAGAGTCCAGCACGCTGCGTGCACCGAATTCCGCCTCCTGCTTGACGCCTTCCTGCGCGATGCGGGAGGCTTCAACCTGTGCTTCGCGGGATTTGATCTGCGCGCGGGCGGCCTGGAGATCTTCCCAGCTGCGGATTGCGTCTTCGCGCGAGCGGCGCTTGACGTCGAGAATGTCGAGATAGCGGCTGTTGGCGACATGCTTCGCCTGACGCACGCGTGAGCGCACGGCCCCTGCTTCGTACAATGGAATGGATGCTTCGATGCCGATATTACGGTCGGTGCGGTCGTCCGATAATCCGCTTGGCGGATCGTAAGTGCGGTCAACGCCGGCAAACAAACCAACTTGCGGCAGCAATTCACCGTATACGCCATCGACATCATTTTCGGATGCCCTGTGTGCGCTGACCGCTGAAAGCACGAGCGGGCTGCTCTCTTCGGCTTGCGTTGTCACATTGGCAAGATTGTCGGGAACCGTGAGTTTCACATCAGGCGGCGCGAGCTTACCCGGCGCAACGCCTGTAACCTGTTCAAACGTGGCGCGTGATGAATTCAGATTGCCCTGCGCGTCGATCACGTCGGCTTCGGCACCTGCGAGACGCGCATCGGACTGGCTGACGTCGGTTTTCGTGAGTTCGCCGACTTCGAAACGATCGCGCGTGGCCTTGAGTTGGCGGTTCTGCAATTCCTGGTTCTGGCGGCGCAGATCGAGCAGCGCCTCGTCGCGAAGAACGTCCATATAGGCAATCGCGACGGCTTCGAAAATATCCTGCTCCTGCGCACGGAGGAGTTGCGAACGCGCGGCGATCACGGCACGCGCCGAGGCCGATTGCGCCATCGTGCGGCCGCCACGGTACAAAGGTTGCGTCAGACTCAGGCCGACGCCCTTCGACGTGTTGCTTTCATCGCTGTCGCCATCATCGGAATTGTTGTTGGTGACATCGGCGTCAGCGGTCACGCTCGGTTTCCATCCTGCCTGCGCCTGCGGGAGTTCTTCCTGTGTCGCCAGAAGATCGGCGCGGCCGGAATTCAGGGCCGGATTATTCAGGTACGCCATGCGCAGAACCTGGCTCATGGTCAATTGATCTGAAACCACGGGCGCTGGAACGGCTGGCGCTGCGGCAGGAGCTTGCGGCGGCTGGCGATAAATCTCCACGTCCTGCGCATAAGCCGGAACGCCGAGCAAAAGCACGACCGGGACTATCTTAAGTCCGGTTCTCAGGAGATTTTTGCATCTATTTGAAACAGCCATGAAATTCTTTTTTTGTCGGCGCCCATCCTATCAAACCCGGCAGGGCTTTCAAAGAGATGATACGCGAGTAGGTATATATCCCTGTGAGGCCGTGCTTTCAATACGTTGGGACTATTTAAAAACGAACGCAGGCTGCGGGGCGAAGGCCGGGAGGTATTCCGCCCCCGCATCAAAGAGTGGCCGGGATGAATATTTGTTACCGACGCTGTTAATCGTCAGGGTCGCCTGCCCCATGACCGCGCCGGGTTGCTTGACGATTGTCATCAGTCGTCCGCCCGGGGCCAGCTGGGCTGCGATATTCAGGGGAACTTCGGTCACCGCGCTATGGATGAAGATGATGTCATACGGCCCGCCATTGGCGTAACCCGCCGCCAAAGGCCCGATGGCTGGCGTTATATTCTGGAAACCCAAATGCTGCCAGGCCTGAATTGCATAGTCCAGAAACTGGCGGTCTTCTTCAAGAACCGTCACGAAACCTGCAATACCGGCCATAATTGCGGCCGGGTAGCCCGTGCCGCCGCCAATATCCAGCACCCTGCTGTTCCTGTCGGGGCCTGCCGCCTGTACAAGACGAGCATGGGTTATGGGCTCAGGCAGGGTACGACCACCGCCGAGCGGCAGGTCGCCATCGCCATAGGCTACGTTCTGAAGAGGCTCAGGGACGAATGTTTCACGGGGAACATTTCCGAACGCGGCGAGGATTGCATCATCCACCACACCGGCGGTATGGATCTGGCTATCCACCATATTTTTGCGGGCTTGAGAAAAATCGGTCATGGGCGGGCTGATATCCGTCTTTGAAATTCAACTGCGCCCCATGATAGAGGCGAAAAATAGCCAAATCTATTTATTTTTGGCCTTTATTTTTGCCTTTCTTTCAGACGGATGTTTCCTCTATTATCCCGGCGACCCACCCTATAATGGCGCGGTGGCAGAATGGTGATGTAGAGGACTGCAAATCCTCGTATCCGGGTTCGATTCCCGGCCGTGCCTCCAATTTAACCGTATTGATTGCACCCAAACGTTGCTTTAAAAACATTTCCCATGGAATGGTTCTCTGATCCTACGGCCTGGCTTGGCCTTTTTACCCTTATATTGCTCGAACTGATCCTCGGCATAGACAACTTAGTCTTTATTGCCGTGCTGGCGCAGAAACTGCCGCCGGATCAACGTGACCGGGCGCGGCGCATCGGCCTCCTGCTTGCCCTCGTTTTCCGGATCGGGCTCCTTCTCGGTATTTCGTGGCTGGTGACGCTGACGGCGCCGCTGCTCGAAATTTTGGGTTTCAGTTTCTCAGGCCGCGACCTCATCATGCTCCTCGGCGGATTGTTCCTCCTCTATAAGGCGACGACTGAAATTCATGGACGGCTTGAGGGCTACGGCCACGGCGGCGCAGGCGGCGGCTACAGGCCCGCTTTCTGGACGGTGGTTGCGCAGATCATCGTGCTCGATATCGTTTTCTCGCTGGATTCCGTCATCACCGCCGTCGGCATGACCGATCACCGCGATATCATGATTATCGCCGTGACGATTGCCGTTCTGCTGATGATGCTGGTCAGCAAGCCGCTGACGATTTTTGTCAATGCGCGGCCTACTGTTGTTATGCTCTGCCTTGGCTTCCTCCTAATGGTGGGTTTGAGCCTAGTTGCGGAAGGTTTCGGCCATCACGTGCCGAAAGGTTATCTCTACGCCGCGATTGGCTTCTCTGTTCTCATCGAGATGTTCAACCAGTTCGCACAATCGAAGCTCAAGAAGCGCGTTTCGGAAGGCCCGGACATGCGCCAGCGCACTGCCGATGCCGTGCTTCGTGTTCTCGGCGCGCGCAGGGGCGACGAACATGAAGAAAGCACTTCCCATGAAATGAGCATGTTGCTTCAGCAGGCGGCGAAGGAAGATTTCCTGACGCCGGTCGAAAAAGACCTGCTGCGCGGCGTTTTGAATCTCAACGGCCGCACCGTCAGTACGATCATGACCCCTCGTACCGATATCGAATGGGTGGATGTCGCAGACTCGTCCGATGATCTACGCGAGTTCATTGTGGCTTCGCCGCGCGCGCGGTTGCTGGTGTGTGACGGCGACATCGACAATGTCCTCGGTGTTGTGCGTAAGGAAGATTATCTCGCTAAAACCTCGCCGGAATTCGCGCCATCAATCACCAAGATCATGCAGGAGCCGCTGCTGGTTCATGAAACGACGTCAGTGTTGAAGCTTCTTGAGTCTCTCAAGAAACGCCACAACGATATCGCTGTCGTCGTCGACGAATTCGGCGGGACGAAGGGCGTGGTCACGCATATCGACCTGCTGGAATCCATCGCCGGTGAATTTCCCGATCATGACGACCCTCGCCCCGATATCGGTATTGAACGTCAGAAAGATGGTTCATACCTGCTCGACGGCATGGCCTCGATTTATGACGTGCGCGACCATACGGGCCTCGATTACCAGCCCGACGGGAACTTTGCGACCATTGCAGGGTTTATCCTGCATGAAATGGGGCGCTTCCCCACGGAAGGCGAAAAGCTGGTCTGGGAGGGCTGGACCTTCGAAATCCTGCAGATGGACGCCAAGCGTATTGGCAAGGTCCGGCTTTCAAAGGGATAATTAATGCGATTTCAGGGGCTGGAATTTATTGACACAAGCCCCGGAAAAACATAATAAAAGGGCCTAAGCATTCCTCGATAGCTCAGCGGTAGAGCAATCGACTGTTAATCGATTGGTCGCAGGTTCGAATCCTGCTCGAGGAGCCATT
>Ga0138256_10000897_pt1 | contig 32009 bp, 27 predicted proteins | sample KNB2016incub_MG_FD_105486 | JGI IMG/M metagenome (GOLD analysis project Ga0138256, IMG submission 105486) | Active sludge microbial communities from wastewater in Klosterneuburg, Austria - KNB2014incub_MG | ecosystem: Engineered > WWTP > Activated sludge > Unclassified | place: Austria... | reverse complement strand
GAAGTATCCGCCTTGTAGGCCGTACTCTTCACCGGTGGTAGAAACGAAGACCAGCGATCGCTTGGGTTTCACTTTCATCTTCGAAAATGCCTCCGCAACCGAAAGCATCTCACCGTTCCCAATCGCATTGTCGGCAGCGGCGTTATAGATCTTTCCGTTTAGTACTCCGAATCCATCGTAGTGAGCGGTAAAAACGACCGCCTCGGTTTTGAGAACCGGATCGGAACCTTCGATGTATCCAACAACATTGTGTGAGTTTGCCTGCGTCTGCTTAGACCGCAGATGCACCTTTAGGGTAGGCTTCAGATCCATCGGCTGAAATTCAAGATCCGAGGCATCATCCATGGCTTCGCCGATCGTCATCCCTGAGCCCAGGAAGAGTTTGGCCGCAGCTTCTTGACCAAGAAACAGAAAGGGTAGCGGAGATCGTTCTTTCGCTTTATCGACTGTTGCAATATTGCGTCGGCCTGTCTGATTGACGATAAAATCGGGCTTGTATATACCACGTCCGTTCCCGACTAGTAGTACCCCGACCGCACCTCGTTGCAGCAAAAGAGGTATAGCAGAGGTTTTGTCGGTGATCTCTTTCCATTTCTCTGCCGTGAAGTTCCGGGGGGGACCTTCGATAAGAACAGCGATCTTGCCTTTAAGGTCGGCATCCTTTAAGTCGTTACGGCCAAGTTCGTCCGAAACGTATCCGTGCCCGACGAAGACCAGTTTCCGTTCGACACTTGCATCGGCAAGAAGAAGCGGAGCGCTCCAATCCTTCGCATAAATCAGCTTCTGTCCGTTGAGTATTACTTCAGTCTCATCGGTGAACACCGTTTCGACGAACGGCATGGATTGGAGATACGTGCCGTTATCGCCGAGTGGTTTTAGGCCCATCGCCTTCATTTGATCCGCGATCCAACCTGCAGCTAGATCACCGCCACGCTGGAGCGTTCCTCGGCCTTCAAACCTATCGTCCGCAAGTTCACGTGTGACTCGTTTTATCGTCTTGATCTTGATCGCTTTCGTGAGTTTTCCTTCTTCCCCCGAAAGACCTGCTTGTGCAGCACTATTTACGACCAATCCGGTTAATAAAAAAAGTGTGACTACTGAGTGCATTAAATTGCGCGATCGATAAATGTTCATTTTTATATTGCCTCCATCAGCCTTAAAACCCACGAGCCTATTTCGCCACGAACGAAATGCCGCTCACGCTGTCAGACACATCGACCACCTGGGGGTCGAATGCATAACGTTTGTGCATAACAGATATCAGATACGACTGACCCGCCCGGACACCCTCAAAAGTGAAATATCCAAAGCTGCTTGTTCTTACCATTTGTGAATTGCCTTGAAGATCAGTTATCAATACCGACGCCAAAGAGATTCCCCGACCGTATCCATCTGAAACTCGTCCTGCGACTGCTACTTCCGCTGCAGTTGGACCCAGGATCACAAAGCGCAAGTTATCGGCGTATCCATCATTATCGCCAGCCTGTGGGATCATGAAAAGGACGAATTCTATAGATCTTGTAGCGATGGGAATACTGCCGTTGAGTGCCCTTGCAAGCAGGCCAGTAGCATTTCCTCGATCTGCAGCAGTAACAGGGCCGATTGTTGCCAAACCGATCTGGGTATTCGAGCTATTATAAAATTGCAGGTCAAGTCGTGCACGATCGTTCTGACCGACGCGTCCTCCAAAGTAACCAGAAACGTCATAAGTCAGTCCGCCCGTATCGATCAAAGTAGAACAGCCACTAACATCGATCCTCTGAGTTGCCGTCGCCAAGGCACTCGAAGGGCCGCCGGAAAAGAAGAAGTTTCCTCGGCTCGCAGGACCTGGATCAGTCGCTGTAGGAAAACCTCCAGCTTCGCCGTAACGTACAACCGTGATTGCCCCCGTCTCATTTTCCCAGCCGGTCACGTCCTGGTCCGAATTACCAGTAACAGTCTGTTGAGCCTCAGCGTCTCCATTTGAGATCAGATTCACATTTACCGGGCACTGACCCGCAATACTCGCAGATGCGAACAGTACGAAAAGCATAAAAACGACCGACAGCCTCAGTCCCGCCCAAGTTGCACTACTCATGAGCCCCTCCTTGATAAACATTTCCTAAAACTCGGTTACTTTGTCTACAACGAGTTGCCAGGATGCTTCGCCCTGTTTCAGCTTGTACTGGATCTGCCGAGTTTTGCCCGTCTTTTTTGCATCCGCCGAAGTACCGTCAAATATCGGAAATCTTCGCACAAACGAGTTCTCAACGACCGCAAATTCATCGCCGCCGTTGAATCCTTCTAGCTCTTTCGATTTCGGTTCGTCGGCAGGCAGGTTGATGTCACTAAGCGATTTCTTATTGTTAGCCGAGTAAGCGATCAAACCGGCTTTCTTGTTTCCGCCGTTATCGCGGGTATAGATGTAGATCTCTGGTGACTGATCGACATTCAGATCGCCAATCTCCGCGTCATAGACCTCGCCGTTGACCAACTTGGATTGAACATCATTCGACACTTCAAGGCCTGATGGCATGACCTTGACAGTGTTGCCTGTCGCGGAGTTCGGACTCTCGACGACAAACTTGATTCCGTGAAGTTCCAACGTCTTGGAGAAAGGTTTAGCCGCAACGGAAACGTTCGGGCCTGTCGTGTTCGACGAGTTTGCCGCGCCGTTGGTATTCTCTGGAAGAGTAGTTTTCGCGGTATTAGTGCCACTGTTAATAGGGGCGGTTGAACCACACCCTGTCAGAAAAGACCAAATGGTCAAAATGGCAATTAGTTTTCCATAGTTTTTCATAATTCACCCACTTAGAACTGAGGTTAGGACGCGTCGGAAAAGTGGAACCGCAGACTTTCGAGTTTCTTAAATCAATCCAGCAGTTCCTCACTCGACTTCGAGCCGATCTCGCGTAGCAGCCAGAGTCCGTAAAGGAAATTGGGCAACACGAACAGAACTGGAGCAAACATCATCATCAGGCTAGTCTCTGCAGGTTCCGTCGGTACCGAGTGTCCCTCGCGAGTACTTATTGAAAAAACCCCAAAATCCCAAAGCCAATGAACGATCATTGCCGGAACAAGTGAACCGGTTCTTATTAGGATGGCGATGAACAAAACGCCCGACATTGCTGCCGCTATGGCTTGTGTAGTTGCTCCCGGCCAGTTGCCAGTAGTTATCCCGTTTAGGACGTGTACCGCTCCGAATATGGCCGATGTGATCGCGATCGCAGGCCAAGGCCGCATCGCTGACCTAGCTGCGCTAAAGAAAATGCCTCGGAATGCTAATTCTTCCGAGATACCAACAATCAGCGTGTTTATCCCAACGAAAATAAATGCCTGCAACGGTGGGAGGCCGAGAAGCAAGCTGACCACAAAGAAAGCCAAAATTAGAAGTGCAGGAAACCATAGGATCCAGAGACTCTTCGCACTCCGTACAGGTTTAAGGCCGGAGTCACGCCGCCACCCAAAAATCCCGACAACTGCAAACAAAAAGACAACGCCTATGACCAGGCTGGTCGATATCCGTCGGCTGATCATCTCGCCCTGGGGCATGGTGCCATCGCCAACCTCTAACTTTGCCCCGACCATAATAATGGCAAGGTAAACTACCAAGACGACGAACGCGATGATAAATCGATTATTCATTTGAGCCTCTCAAGGGGAATGCAAAGTGTGAGCCCGCACAACTCGTGCAGGCCCATAGAAATGATCACTTACAGTTATTTGCGTTGCTGCGAAGAATGGTTCCGACTTTGCCATTTCGAACCGAGACCTGAACGCACTGACCCGTGTCATCGTTCTTCCAGTATGTATAGCTTGTGGAGCCTAACTTTCTGCCTTTGACGTTCCTGAAACCCCGAGCCTGCATTTCGGTCTCGGCACCCGCGGCTCTTGAACCCACGAGGTCGCTAAGGTCGACCTGTGTAGAGCCTCCTGATGTAGACGCACCGCCCGATGTGCAGTCAGCAGCCGGTCCTTTTGTTATTGAATCGTACTTTCCATTGATGGTCGCAACCGTCAAGCAAGTCTGGCTCGAAGACTTCCACCAATTTGAATAAGAGGTTTCATCCTGTTTCACAGTCTTTACATTTCTAAACCCTCGATTCCTTAACTCCATTTCACCGCTCGAAGCTCGCGCGCCGACCAGGTCTTCGAATTGATCCGACCCTCCGGTTGACGACGCGCCCGATCCGCCGTCTTGGTTGCAGTCTGCAGCCGGACCCGTAACGATCGAGTCGTATCTGCCTTCAACGGTCGCAATTGTGACGCATGTTTTCGATGAGGCTCTCCACCAGTTGGACCATTTCCGATCATCACCCTCGGTGGTTTTAATGAATCGATAGCCTAACCGCTTTAGTGTTGCTTCACCGCTTGACGCTCGAGCCCCAACAAGATTTTGCAGGTCCGATGGTGTGTCCTGTGCACTAACGCTTCCGGCCCCAATAAGGACCGCAGATATCAATAATAAAGTTCGTAGTTTCATATAATTGTCTCCTAAAATTCCAACTGTATTGCAGAGTTAGTGGAGTCAACCCACCAACTCGTCCTTGGATCGCTTGCCGATCCCGCGAAGCAGCCAAAGCCCGTAGAGGAAGCCTGGCAGGTCGAACAAGAGCGGACCGAAAAGTAGCAGGGCACCCGAGGGCTCAGTAATGCTTGCGTCTTCGGGCCTGCCGGCGGTGAATACGAAAATGCCAAAATCCCACAACCAATGAATGATCATCCCCGGTATGATGGAACCGGTACGAAGCAATAGTGCTGAAAAAAGAACTGCTCCCATTCCAGCGGATACCGCTTGAACCAACGAGAAAAGAAAATCTCCCGTAATAAACCCGTTCAATGCGTGAACAGCACCGAAAGCGACGGAAGCAAATGCGATCGCGGCGGGCAAGCGAAATTGTGACGCCGCCCCGCAAAACAGAATGCCCCGGAACGCCAGTTCTTCCGTTATTCCGACAAGAAGGGTATTCAGCCCGATGAACAGTAGTGTTTGCCGCGGAGGAAACCCTATTAGTGCCCCCAGAAGAAAAAAGCAAACGATGAATAGGGCCGGAAGCCAAGCAAGAAAAAGGCTTTTGACCGTTCTCGGAGCCACGAATCCTACTTCTCGTCGCCATCCAAAGAAGCTTGTGACAACTATGAGAAAGATCAGTCCAACTACCAGCGAAATCAATATCTGGTTACCCGCCAGATCATTGAGACTGATGCTATCCGCTCCAACCTGAAGCTTCTGGCCGACGATCGTGATCAGCACATAAAGGATCCACACAACGATCGACGCAAGGAATTTCTTGTTCATTTGTGAGGCTGGAAACATCCAAAACGACGGCTATCGCTCCCTCATTGTTCTGCGATAGCCGTCAAAGGATCCTAGCGGCAATATGGCGAAGATCCGATGTCTCTGACGTTCTCATAGCGTCCGTCAGAAACGATCACTTGAACGCATTGCCTCGACGAACTGTTGAACCATATCTGATAGCTTGCGTCTCCTGATTTGAAGGTGTTCACGTTGCGGAAGCCTCGCGACTGCATCGTGGACTCGGCACCGGACGCCCGGGAGCCTTGTAGATCGTTGATGTAAACGTGTGGGCGATATCCGCCCCAACCAGAATGGTAGGAAGTATTGTTGTTTCTCTCCCTGACGCCGGCGGAGTAGCCGGAACTGTAATCTCGTGAGTTGTTCCAGTTGTGGTAGCTCGTGTTATATAGACCGTCGCGGTGACCACGCTCGAATTCGGACTCTCGATTCCCGTCTTCCCAGTGTTTGTCGTCATCGTGATCGTGAGCCTTGTGTACTATCGCCGCGGTTCCCCCGATAGCAGCTGCTGCGGCAATCGCGATGGCGACTTTGCTACCGGTGCCCATACCGCTCTTCTTTCCGCAGTCCTCTTTTTCGGCATCATCGATCCTGCTATAACGACCGTCCGAGGTTAGTACCATGACGCACTTCTTTTTGCTGGAATTCCACCAGTAGCTCCAGCTCCCGTTCTCATCTTTTGCGGTATGGTGATGTTCATATCCGCGGTTCTCGAGTTCGGTCTCACCGGCGGCGGCCCGCGAACTCACAAGATCTTTGAGGGTGTCGGCCTGTGCAAACCCCGACACCGTGAACATTGCTACGAACAAAAGAATCCCTAAGCCTTTTTTATTAAATGATTTCATTTTTTCTCCCTTTTCATTTCTTGATCGTTGCCGATCACTTTGGCCACTTGTTATCAGTCGGATTCGCATCCATGAATATGCCGCCCTCTAGCGTGACCGACTGCACCGTTTTGGGCATATTGATCCGCACGACCGTCTCATTCATGTTCAACCTCCAGACGTCCGGTCCTTGACGAATCAACTCTTTCGAGCCGTCAGTGAAGGTGACAACCATGTCCGCGGGCGCCGGGTATCCGCCGACGTTCTTCACGGTAATCGACGTTCCGTCGACTGCCTGCCTGACGTCGGTGATCGCGAAATCTATATATCCATTCGAGAAAAACCAGGCGGTCCAAAACCAATTCAGATCTCTTCGCGTATGAGTGTTAAAGCCATAGAACATGTCCCATGGGATCGGGTGCTTTCCGTTCCAATCCTGCATGAATCCGTGCAGTCCTTTCCGGAAGTCTGTGTCCCCGAGAAGTTCTTTTAGCGCCAAATATCCGAGAGCCGCCTTACCATATTTGTTGTCGCCGTAAGCTTGAACGAGGCCGGAAACGGCGTTCTCAGGCGTCATAATAGGCATATCGGCTGATGCGTCGGAGTTGCTGATCCAGCTAGTGACTCGAATCTTCTTGAATAGGTCGTCCGTAAACGGCTGGCCGAAACGTTTTTGATTGAAGCCGTACTCGAACGCTGTTGTCCACCCTTCTTCCATAAACGAGTACTTCCGCTCGTTGATGCCCATGTAAAATGGGAAATACGTATGCAGGATTTCGTGTGCGGCAATAAAATGCTGCCAATTTGGATCCGTTTGCGAACTGTCATTGGCCATCATCGGAGCTTCCATATCGGCCGTACCGCGGAAGATGGTCATTTTAGGGTAGGGATAAGGAATGCCCGGCCAATCGTTTGACGCATAGTCTAGAGCGGACTTGACGTAAGTCACCATTTTGGCGAAATTCTTGGACGGCTCGTCATATGCCGCTTGCGTGCTGGCTCGACGGCCAGTCTTTTTATCAACAACGATACTGCCCGCATCCCAGATGTAATGGTCGCTAAGCCCATAGACAACGTCTGGGACATTCTCGGACCTCCATTTCCACGTCACAGTTGGCGTTTGAGACGTAACGGTCCCAGCCTTGACTTCCGCTAGCGAGGCAACATTGATCGTGTCGTCACTCACAAAGGATCGTTTTAGACGTTCGGCGTGTTTTGGCTGCAATACCTCATCTATATTGGTCAGGTTTCCCGTACCCCAGACTATGAAGTTTTTCGGAACAGTAACTTCGACGTTGTAATCATTGAACTCACCGTAAAACTCGTGACCGCCCAAGAGGTGTGCATCAGCATCCCAATTGTTCAAGTTATCCAACACAGCGACGCGAGGGTAAAAGTACGCGATATAAAATGTTGTCGGATCAACCGCTCCATCTCGGTCTGATTTTGCAGCAAGGTCGTAGTGCCACTTAAAGCCAAGGGTGATAGATCCTCCCGGCTCAAGCGGCTTTTCGAGGATCTGAGCATTGAAAGTCATTCCCTTGAATTTCAGGAGCGGATCGTATGGTCGGATTTTGCCGTTCTCCGAGTATTCGTCGATCACGACGTCTGACGTGAGCTGCGCGGTATCAACCTGCTTTTCTCGGGTCGCCTCCGGGGCATGCGCATTCATCTCAAGTCTCAAGATAAGGCGATCGAGCGGGAATGGAGTGTTGTTCTTATAAACGACCTCCTGTATTCCCGTTACCCTCCGATTCGGCGGAGCAACAGAAATCTTAATATTGTGAGTCGACTTGTTTTGAAAATACTTGGAAGTTGGCTTCCCATCCTTCGAACGCAGGCCGGCGGCATAGGCGGCTTTAACATTACGCGGCATATAGAGTTCTTGAGCAAAGCTGTCAGTGACTAAGGACGCCAAAAGCAGAACGGTAAGAACGTATGCACGGGAATTCATATTCCTCCAAATGCCCAACGGGCCACCGTCGAGCAATCCCAATCTTTGAGAACAGCTAAACTCTAGAGAAATTCTGCGTCTTATTGAATTCGAACAACTACTGATTTATCTAAGTACTTCTCCGTATTAGGCGGGCCCCGGAAGATCCTTTTGATGTTCGTTTGCAAAGGCGAGTAACGCATGCGGACCGGTCAGTCCGAGCTTCATGCATATGTTATAGCGGTGCGTTTCGACAGTTTTGATGGTTACAAATAGTTCGTGAGCGATGTCTTTGTTCGTCTTGTACTCGCCGACAAGGCGAAGTATCTGCAATTCAGCCTGCGTGAGTTTGGTAAGCTGTGAAGGCAACGAGTTCGCATTTGATGTCACGGCGTCAAAAATAAGATCTTCTAAGCCTTTTCCGATGAAGGTCCGGCCCGCCGAAACCCGTCGAACACAGTCAACGATGTCTTTCGGTGCAGAATCCTTCAACACATAACCTCTCGCGTTGAGAGACCTCATGGAGCGAAGGATCGCCGCGTCTTTATGCATAGTAAGAAAGATAACGCCGACATTGGACATGCCTTCTTTCAACTGCCTGGCTACCGCAATGCCATCGAATTCGGGCATGTCGACATCTAGGATAACCACGTCAGCACCCGAATCGGCGATAAGACTTAGCGCTTCTATTCCATTGGTCGCCTCACCGGCTACTTCCACATCAGGCTCATGCTCGAGAAGTGATACAAGGCCGCCTCTGAAAATCGGATGATCATCAGCAATGATTACCTTTATCGTTTTACTTTTCATCCCTGGGTATATAGATCGTAACAAGCGTGAATTTATTAGGCTCTGATCTAATCCTCACCGTTCCACCGAGAAGCCGAACTCGCTGTACTATATTGGGGAGCCCAAAGCCGGCGATGCTCGACCCCTCTTCGAGGACGTGCTCTGCATCAAAACCTCTTCCGACGTCTTCGACAAGAATGTCCACTCCGGATTCAGAGCGGCGAACTTCGACTTTTGCCGTGGGGCTTCCAGAGTGCTTGACCAAATTGTTCATACACTCCTGGAGGCTCCTATAAGCAGCCAGTTGAGACTCTGTTGAAAGCAGATCGTCCACGTTCTCGATTCGAGTCTCGAATTTGATACCCGACGAACGTTCCATTTGGTTCACGATGCTCAATACGGCCTCGCTCAACCCAAATCTCTCAAGATTCTGCGGAGATAAATTGCTCACGATTGCCCGTGCCTCCGCCAATGTCGTTGAAGCAACTTCGGAAATTTGCTCGAAGTGATTTCTGGACTCGCCATCAAGCGGCTTATGTTTGATCCCGAGTTCAGCCCAGTTACGCATTATCAGGAGGTTTTGTCCGATCGCATCATGCAACTCCCCAGCAAGCCGCAATCGTTCCACTTCGTGTGATCGAATAAGCCGACGAGAAAAGTCTTCCTGCTCCTTATGTCTGGCCTCAAGCCTTGCAACCCGGATCTTGTAGCCAAAGTAGATCGTAAGCAGTACCGCTATGGAGCACATCAGAAAGAAAAGCCCGGTCTCCCAGAACCGTTTCGCCACATCGATCTCGATACTGGCGGTTTCCTCGCTCCATACCCCGTTGGAACTCAAGGCCCGAACCCTAAAAGTGTAGCGACCACTCGGTAAGTATGGATAAGATGCGGTACGCCGGGCCGAACCTGACGCGTCAATCCAATGCTCGTCAAGACCTTCCAACATGTAAAAGAATTTCAATCGGTCGGGATTAGTGAATTCGATGCCGGTAAATTTGATCTCGAGATTGCTCGCACCGCTCCCAAGCTGGATCGGCTCTCGAGGTATAGAGGAGACAACATTAAAAATCCGTGGCGCATCGCCGAGGCGAGTGCTTACGTATTCTACGAGGACAGTCGGCGGGCGGTAGTCGATATCGTGTGGGTTGATCACAACGACATCCTTGATCATAGGAAACCAAAGTCGCCCATCCTTAGATCTTATTCCAGCAGCTTGGTGTCCGCCGCTTGCTTCGCTGCTGATCATCCCGTCCGAAGTGCCAAAAACAGCCCCTACCAGCGAGTCTTTATTACCATCTGCAACTGCATTTAATTCGCCGCGGTCTACCGCGAATATCCCGAGGTTTCCAAGTATCCAAAACTTATCGGAATCATCGACGAGAATTCTCGACACATAGTTATCGTGAAGTCCCTGCTGTCTAGTAATTGCAGTAAAAACTCCATCGCGAAAACGAGTGATCCCCCCGCCGTAAGTCCCAAACCAGATCGTCCCGTCTCCGTCTTCTAGGATTTCCCTAACAAAGTTAGCAGGTAAACCGTTTTCAGACGTGAAATTCTCAAACGTACCATCCTTGAATCTGGAGGCCCCAGTCGTTGTCCCGATCCAGATGGCTTCGTCCCTTGTTTGAGTAATGAAATGTACGCTGTCACCAACTAAGCCGCCGTCCGAAGTAAATTGAGTAAAAACACTATCCCTTAGACACCAGAGCCCTTTCGACGTTCCAATCCATAATGCGTCCTTTTTATCGAAGAAGAGCGATTTTATTTGTCCGGGTGCGAAGCCTGGGAATCTAAATGCCTTTCCATTCTTGACTATGTATAATCCTTCTCCTCCTCCCGCCCAGAGAACGTTATTCGAATCAAAGGCCAGCGAAGTGATCAATTCATTGTTGCCTGAACTTCTCATCACTTTTACCTGTTCGACGTTACTTCCGTTGACCTTCAACAGATCATGGGCAGCTAACCAAACGGACCCGTCGGAATCTTCGGCCAAAGCATATCGAGCCCACACGTCTAGGTTCGTGAGCTCTCCAACAAGAGCGATCCTTTTCGGCGAAAGTCTTATGAGGCCGTCAGAATGAGTTGCCAGCCAGATGTTGCGGCTTCTGTCGAAAAACACTTCACGCGAGCCTGCGGATACCAGGTCACCCAAATCATGCGTGACGATATCGCTGCCCATGAGCTCATGTAATCTGTTGCCTTCCTGACACCAGACTTCCTCTGATCCGACCCCTGGAGTGCATCCTGCTAGACTGTAGTCGTTTCTCTTAGGTTCGATCTCGGAGAACGAAGTGTCTGCATACCATCCAAAGGAGGAGGTGGTACTTATGAGCATTTTTCCATCTTTTGCGAAATCGAAGTTTAGGATGTTTCTCGGAATCTTATGGCCCAAGGTCTCAGCGGCCGCCAACTCGTCCCCACGCACCAGGTAAGCCTTCCCAAATGATGTCCAGATCGTGTTACCTGGCCCCTTTGCTAACTTGTATGCTCTCTGCCTGGAAATTATCTTTATCGAGTCACCTATTACAGTTCCGTCCTGTCCAAACTCAACCCGTTCAAGTCCGGAATCAGACGCTATAAAGAGTTTCCCGCCGTCATCCTCGAGAAACTCCCATACCGTGGTTCTCTTGAAATCCGGAACTGACTGAAATTCGCTGAACTTTCCATCGACAAGGGTATAGACCTCTCCGGCTTCGGTCCCGATCCAGAGACGCTTCCATCGGTCCTCGTAAAGCGAGAGAATGCGGTTGCTTTTGAGCTCAGGTGTGTTGGCCGAATCGAAAACCGTAAACCTGACACCGTCGAACCTAGCAAGGCCGCCAAAAGTCCCTAGCCAAATATAGTCGTCAGCCGTTTGCACCATTGACGTAACGGTATTCTGAGGTAAACCATCTTCAGTCGACCACTTTTTCATCAAGAACGAAGAAGGTGGAGTGTTCTTCCCGAAAACAACAACCGATGAAAGAGTCAACAGCAATGCGCAGGTAATTAGTGAGGCCATTCGTAACTGCCCTGGTAAACCGGCCCATTGATGTTTGAATTCTGAATGCAAAATCAGTTGATTATTGCCGATGATATCCAGAATGACAAAAGGGTCATCCATCAGACAGGCAGGAGGGCCCTTCGATCGAAAATAAAATTGGCTTGGAGCTCGCCTAGCTTGAGCGTTTCTTGCTTGGAAGCACGTCGTCCGCCGTTGCGTCTGCGCGAGCTATGCTACAGATGTCGTTCGAAAAAATGCGAAACAGTTGCGGTAAGTACCTGTTGATCCGTCCCATCCCGACATGCCTATCAAAGAGATTCTTGCGATTGCGGCGCCATCCTTGCGACCGCAGGAACCTTATGTCGTTGATATCGTTAAAAGCCGTGTCGAACCGCATGCTGACGAATTGTTGGTTTGTACGGTCGTATCCGCGATAACTTTCTTTGGTCAAGTCGCAAAAGGCCGGTATCGGAAAAACATAAATGCCGATACAACCACCTACTCAGGCGAATCCGCTACGTTCACCTGTTGGCCTCCGTCGGCCGCTATATTGACTTGGCTGGCATTGTTAATAGTTACTGGTGAATAGCGACGAAGGTCGCGAAGTTGCCGGAGCGTTCTCATGAAGATTCTGTGGAATCGATCTGCCATCTGAACTGCATGTTCGACGGCTTGCACGTCTGAAACATAGGGTCGGATCCATCGCCGATCGAATTCTTTTTCAGCGTAAGGGTCCGTCTGCCGATAACGCTTCCATTCTTGGTACGCAGGGTGCTCTTCCTTTTCAGGAGTCTCCGATCGCCGCACTGTCTGCTCTAACCAGTATTGCCACTGAAAATAGGATTGAGCGAGCATATCGATCATGGCTGCCTCAATCCCTCCACTCGGGACCCACTCATCAATGAACGACTCGCGGACGCCGAGGTACCTGGCAATGTTCCAAACCTGTTTCATGTAGCCCGTCGGAAAGGTGATGTTGGCTGCGAGGTGTCCGCTTTCAAATTCCTTTCTACCCTCGATTTTTACTTCCTCCCAGAATCGTTCAGCAACTCTGGGAGCGGCAGCGTACAGTTCACCAAGGTCGGCAAAATTGAGACTCTCGACGGGCAGACTAAGCTTCATGTTGAGCTCTTTCATGGCCTCTTCACGATCAAGAGCCCCGCGGAAAGCGCGTTTGCGGGACTCTTCCAGAGAAAGAGCACCGCCCGCTTTTGATCGATAAAAAGCGACCGTGCGAACGTAGTTGCGTTGCAACTGCCTTAACAAAGAGCTGTAGCCCACTCTGGCCTCCAACGAACTCGCATCCACGGGGGTCTCAAAGTCCTCGGGTACGAACTCTTCCGATTCCCATCTCTCGAATTGCTGCCGGGTAGAGTCGGATATGTCGGCACGAATTCTCTCGTACTCATCTAACGCGCTCGTCGTGTTTTGGTTAGGCAGGGATTCCGTCGCGGAATCTTTGGTTTTCTCAGCCTTTAACTGGATCGGCGATTTCTCAGGCGAGGTCTTTCTAGTTTTCTTAATCTTATTGTGACTCATAGTATTAATTCGAGAATTACTGCTCATTGAGTTGGTCTTTGAAACGCAATAGCCGTCCCAACGTTCTGTATATATCGATACCTTCCTTACGGGTGGCACGCCATCTCCTCTTTTCCTCGCGGGCCGACTTAACCAGTCGCTTGAAGGATTCTAAGTTTCCTAGTGGCACATGTTTCTTTCGGAGTTTGCCATTCTGGCGATAGAGGAAGTAGTGAGCCGTGTGCCTATGGTCGGAGGTTGCACACCTACAGGCCGACTTGCCGCACCGAACTCGTTGGAGGTAAACGCCCCCATTTAGAATTTCTCTTTCTCTCTTGGGTAACATAATTTACGTTTTGGTAAAAGGGTTAGCTTCTAGAGACGACAACTGCGGATCTATTTGGTCTACTGCTTCGGCTTCACTAAGGCCGCCCTCAAAGGTCATTATCGCCAGACGCTCTTCGCGAGCTTCTTCGCTATCGGATCGGAACCCAGTACCCGGTTGCCGTTCGAGGTTCCTCGCGGACTGAATCTGAAACAAAAGATCGGCGATATCCCATCCGGTCGGCATGACAAATTTTTCCCCGAGCCTTGAGGTTCGCACGTCAATGCCGACCCGACGGGCTCTGTTTCCAAGTTCGTCCCACTGTGAAAACGCATCCTCATCTGGATAGAGGACTAGCTGTCTGTCCCTCGGTAATTTCAAGAGTCTCTGGAGGGTCAAAAGTGATTTGCCGCCGCAAGCTATCCAAACAATTGACGGAAAGGCCCAGTGACAGATCGTCGCTACTAAAGCCGTCTTTTCGGACTCCACAATAGCGATGGGCAGATCGTTGTACTTTCGGATTAAGTGTTCTCCGAAGAAGCACTGTTTTAGTGCGAAATCGTTGGGTAGGGAGCCGGTTTTTTTCAATATTGAATGCATCCAATTAGGATTGCGATCCTTTCGACGTTTACCAGTATCACCGTCGTACTGGATGACCTTACCTGTGCGGACAATCGAGCGTTGGTCAATCTGCCAGAAAACAGTCTGTCCGAGTTCTGTGGTCCCGACGAAATATTCTTGGAAAGCTCTAATAACCGATTCCTCGTTTCCTCGGAATAAGCTCATCAGGAAGGTGAAAAGGCCATTTCGGGAATACATTGTTGAGTCCAATGTATCCAACACCGATTTGGCCTCGACACTATCGAATGCATGCGGCCTTTCACTTACGGAGCCCGGTAGAATTCGAGATATTCTCCTTGGATAGTGAAGTCTAGGAAGCGGGGGTTCCCTGCCGGCTCGCGGTGGTTGATGGTAGCCGCAGGATGATTCGCGGTCGCATCTACCAAACTCATCTCCGAGATAATTCCCGGTTGCTAGATCAATATATCTCGTGAACTTTCCGGATCGTCCGCATGCGGGGCATGAGTAGCGCGTCGTCCTGCCCTTATACTTCTCGAGTTGGTATGGCATCAAAAAAATATCTCCTACACAACTACACAACTACACAAGTACATACCTAAACGAGCGCAGCCTTCCATTATTGTTGATCGACCAGTACAAACATGCCGGCGGCCTTCCTTTCCAAGATCAGGCCCATAATTTTAAGCCGCTTGGAAAATGTCTGTTTCCCCTCAGCTTTGTACCCGCTCTCCGAACAGAAACTTCGATACTGTCGATATAGATTGCTCAGACTTATTCTTACGCTTTCGGATGGTATGAATCTCCCCTCTTCGAGAAACATTGCGACAGAATTCGTTTCAGTTCTAAATTCAGTCAATGAGCTATTGACCGCTTGGGATTCTGTAAAGCGCCCGTTTTCAATTAGACGGAGCAGTCCGAGTAGCACCCAGTTGAACACCCCGGCTAGCTCGGATTGTATGATCTCTTTAGCAAGGTTGGGATTGCGACGTGCATCAGGAATGACTTCGTCAAACTGGATGATTAAGAACCGACGGAAGAATGCTTCGGTATGCTCGACGTCTGCTCGGGGGAGTTCATTGGTATTGAACGCCAGCCTCGCGTAATTCCTCATCATGAACGGTTGGCCATATGGAAAGCGCGCTTCGATCGGTTCGCCGCTGACCATCAACTTGAATGTGGCCGCCTGCATCCGGCCTGATACATCGCTGCAATAATTTAGTAGTCCGTTGGCCAGCTTTCCCCGGAAATAAGGTTCGCCCAGAGACTCCAACGAGTAATTTGTCACATTCGTATCTCCTAATAATGCGTTGATCACATCAAACACAACGCTTTTACCATTTGCCCCGGAGCCATAAAGAACTAAAATTCACGGGCAAGAATTGTCATGACAACCGTCTCGCTAATAATTTCCAAACCCCGCTCAACTTGTGGTCCCGAGGAAGTTAATTCTGGCAGACTAAAAGAATTCCTAATTGAGGGGGTTGTTCGGCTAAATTGACGTGCGAATTCTCTATCTTGGCTCCTAAGAACGGCCAGAAAAGTGAGGTCCAGTAGAAGTCGAAAGTTGCCCCATTTGTTGCTAGGGTCATGCTCCTTGTGAATTTCACGGTCGTCAATTCTGACGCCTTCGATTCCACCTTTCTGAAACCATTCCCTGACTGCGGATGAGATATCGGTATTCAGATGATAGTCCACGTCTACTAGATTCGCGACGAGATGCCAATCGAATATCCTTGCATAAGATTGTTTCTTTCCGAAGACCTGCCGGAAAAGTGGTAGGAGTGAATTTAGTTCGGGCAGTACGCGGGGATTACAAGCGCGCGTCAGCTCAACGAACTTCTGCTTGTATGTGTTCGCGAGCATTTTTTCATCTGCATAGCTGCCAGAAACTACGATAGGATACTCTTGGTCAAATTTCTTGATTCCTTCATTAATGTGAAAGTCTCTTAATTGCTTGTCCGTCTTCGGAAACGCCTTATCCAGCATGTCCTCAAATTGCTGTTCCTCAGTGAGAAGTTCATATGGCGTTGAGGCCCGATCCTTTCTCTTCTGTACCTTAATGTCTGCTTCGATTTCCAGTTCCTTCAGACGCTTTTCGCGAGCTTCCCGCCTAAGCTTCGCCGCTTTAGTACTCATTCCTAATCCACCTCCATATTAGGAATGTTACACCTTGGCATTTCCCGAGACTACTGCAGACTGCACAATGTTTCAGCGTCACAACACCCCCAGAGCATTACTCAATATAGTCACGGAAGCCGCGTAAGGAATACACGTAGATGAAGATCGAACGTTCGTGAAAGAACATGCCGCTATCTGATATATTTTTAAGCGACCTACTAAATTCAATGTACATTCCCGACGAAATACGTAAGTGCGTTGTGTTCATCGGCTACCGGTTGCCTGATGGAGAAATGAAGTTCAGCGGAACTGGATTTTTCGCCTCTCGTCGTGTTGCGGAAGTTGGAGCATGGACGCACGTAGTCACAGCCTCTCATGTCATTCGTGGTATTTCGGCTCTAGATAATTTTGACGGAAAGATTCTACTTCGAATAAACTTGGCAGACGGGGGAGCCGAGACAGTCGAAGTCGATGCGGCTCGATGGCTCTTCCATCCCGAGGAGCCCGAAGTCGATGTTGCAGTCTTGCCTTTTTTTCCGACCGCCGGAACGGCGATGGATATGAAGAGCCTGCCATACGATTTTTTCCTAAATGCCGAGAAACGTGAAAACCTCAAATGTGGTATCGGTGATGAAGTGTTTTTACCGGGCCTCTTTTACAACCATCACGGCCGGCATCGGAACATTCCAATTGTCCGCGTTGGTAACATTGCGGCGATGCCAGAAGAGAAAGTACTAACTAAACTTGGGTATATTGATGCTTTTTTGGTGGAAGCTAGATCCATTGGCGGTCTGTCCGGTTCACCAGTCTTTCTTTGCCTAGGTTTTTTCGATCAAGTAAATGATGACGAGGAAGATACGATTTTAATGATTAAAGGTCGAAACGGCGGACCCCCAGAACGGCCACGCCCACGTCATTATTTGTTAGGTCTCATGCACGGACACTACAACGCGGATCTACCGAATCAAGATGATGTCGCCCTGGATGTGTTAAGTCAAGAGGTTGTGAATATGGGGATAGCTATCGTGGTTCCTAGCGAAAAAATAATGGAAGTTTTGTCGCAGCCAGCGATACGCGATCGCGAAGATGAAGCCGCCCGACGCCATCGGGAAGCGATTCTCCCTGCGATGGATAGTATTTCTGGCTCATAACCCCAACTGTTGTCCAATAAACAGTTTGAGGCTGGTGCGGATGGGAACTGCTGCATTTTCTAATGTCGCACGAGATAAGGGAAAAGAACGAGGACACGCATGAACTTACCAGACGATATGTCAGCCGAGGCCCGTAAGGCCGTCGAAAACTACGAGAAACTGAGAAAAGGATACTCGGTCGACGTGGCTTTTTTAGGAATAGAGGCGGAAGCTCTTTTCGCTTTGGCCCGAACCATAAGCGAAAAGGTCGTGAAAGAGTGGGAAGGAATGAATTTGGAGCTTTCCGAAAAATGGGAGGATCAGGCGGGCCGCTACTCTGCTCAAGCGTCGGAATGCGTTCGTCTCACCTCAAAGAAAGTCGAACGGCTACAAGAATTTTGGGAGGCAACAAAACTCAGCTTAGAAAAACTAGGATATTCAATAGAAGGGAAGGGAATAGACTTTAAGTCTGAGGACTGGTGGCCGGACGTCCTTTCGGATGATAACTCATCAAGCTAAAACTGCACTCTATGATCTGTTTACGCTCCTCATCTGCGAAGACCAACTTTAGCTCGCCCGTGATGATTGGCTCGAAGTGATCGCTGCCATTGATCTCCGCTAGCTTTATTCAAAAAGAGTCGGATGCAGCACAAGGACCTCCTTGATAATTCCTCGTGTGATTCCGATCTGATTGGTAATCACATTTACCGTATCGATAAAAGTGAACTCAGGGAGTCCTCCTGCCCAACGCTTCAACTCCTCAAGTTCCTTCCTTTTCTGTTGATCGTTGTGAAAATAGACGGCGTTAATCCAGAGCTTCACAATATACTCGGGAGTTACTGGAGTTCCCTTGAGAACCGCAGCAGGATTCTTGTCGAATTCAGCCGCCTCTTCCTTGGACAAAACGGCTAGCTGCATTTTCCCGGTTTTGAGAACGGTTCGATGAATTTCCCGAGACCTCTTCGTCAAATCGTGATGTTCACCCTCAGGTAAACGCCTTAGTAAAAGATTGTGGATTGTGGAAAGAAAAACGGGCTCACCGTCCGAGATGAATCTTCGCAGTGAGAGTAGAAAAGATCGAAACGTGTCCTCGTCGTCGGGTTGTTCAAACGAATTTACGAGTCCGGTACTCTGATTGAAGGTCATCGAGAGTTTATACGAACCACCCGAGAGGACGTATTTCCGCGAGCCCAGTTCTTCGGCTAGCTCCACAAAGAGCCTCAACCTTTCCAACTCCCCTAATTCCGCTCCAGCCACTACAATCTCCCTTATTCTTGTGGGCATTCTTGTGGGAAAAAGAAAGAGCGGTCATAAGGACCGCTCTAACTTATTGATTAAATTGGCTCCGCAGGTAAGACTCGAACTTACAACCCTTCGGTTAATAGTGAACTACCTCCAAAATGCGTCACTTTGATTTCATCGAGGTCGGCGCGTGTTCGGTTGTTCGACAAGACCCAGAATATTTAGATTGTGAGACGAAGGGGTGAATGATAACTTCTCGACATCAGGAATCGGTAGCGCAGGTCCTTTCCACACTCTGTGGGAACCGGGAGTTCCAACTAGATGGAATGTTGCTGCGTCCTCGCGTAGCTTTCCTATTGGTATAGCCCAGAGGGTGAAACGATGCGGACCGACCCGCGTGTACATGTAGAAATAATTTCGATGGAACATCGAACGCCCTTCTGATAGGTAGTTTCGATCCTTCTTTTCCCAGACCACACCTTCAAGATCTTGGAGCACTTCAGGGAATGAGCCGCGCTTTTCATGAAATTTAAGAAGGTCTCGATTCATCGCTCCGCTTGCATCAAAGGGGATCTCGGAAGTTCGCTTTCGCTCCTCGGACCACAGGGTATAGATATATACTCCGATCAACATCGTCAGAGCGAGGGGAGCCAATATGAGGGAGATCTTAAGCCTGTTCAGCATTCTCTTAGATTGAAGCGTGCTCGATACCAAAAGAATTTCTGTTTTGCCAAGTCACTGATCGCACATCATTCGGAAGGCTGTTGAGCGCGTTGTTAACGGGATCGCTTTCGTCGGGTTGTACTTCTATCTGATCTTCGAGCGGATCGAATCCTGACTTTTCCCGGGCTATCGCAGCAAGTTCGGTCAGTCGTTCAGCCGTACAGATCCGATCGACCCCAGCCGAAATAATCTCTTTTAATTCGGTCTCGTCAAGCTTGGTAACCGGACCGCGCTCGATCGGTGCGTTTAGTAGGAACTGAGGATCGACATCGCCTAAATGAATTTCTGTAGGAGATCCCTTTTTTGAAGCGGGAAAGATGTGTTTGGAAACCGCAAAGGGTGGATACGCTGCCCGAATTGGCGGTGCTGTGTCGCTGATAATCAGCACTTCGGAATGAGCCGCTGTTTGCCTTATCTCATTCGGCTGCATCAGGGCACGCTTTTGTTCTGCATACCTTGTATTGTCCTGCTTCTTTCCGGGAAAATCCTGAAAGGTTTTTGAAAAGATCGTTGTGTCGCCAAGCTGCTTTGAGGCGTACTCAGCCGTCACGTCATCCAGTCCGGGAAGAAAGATCTTGGTCATGATAGTTCCAAGAATGGCGTTTGCGGGCTCACGTCCATATTGGTCGTACATTTGCGGCAGGTCTTGATACCCGAGTCCAAGTCCAACCCCACGGCCTCTTCCGATACCGGATATTCTCTTAACTTCGGAAACGTTCAATTGATACGCTTCGTCGATCAAAACGAAGCACGGATGCTCAGGCTCGTTTACACCATCGAGCCTCATCTCCATAACTGCCTGTCCGATAAATGTGGCAATAAATTCCTTATACACATCTGCGGCACCTTCCGAGACTACGAGATAGATCGCCGTACCGGGCTGGCGAAGATCTGCGAAGTTTATCGAACGGCAGCCGGAAGCCTCTTCTTCCCTAGTTGGCGGGACCGTTACCATCCGTGCCGGTGCGAGGGTGAACGGACGCAGTTTGTTGTAAAGGCCTATCAAAATTGAACCGCGTGTCTGGACCGGAGCCTGCCGAAAAGCCATATATGCCTGTTTTGCATAGAGGCTAGGCGAATTCGTCATCGCTTCGTTGAAGGCCTGGTCGTTATCTCCGCTCAAGAAAAGGAGAAAATCCGCAGCGAACGCGGGAATAGCATTTTCCCGGTAGACCTCTGCAATGTGAAGTAAGATTGCGGTCAATGCTATTTGCTCGGCATCACCCCAGAACGGGTCGGCATTGGTTCTTCGGCGGCTTTCGATCCCTATCATCATCCCGGCGAGCTGACATGCAAAGGCCGGATCATTTCTGCATTTTGGAATAAAGTTCCAACGATCGCTTCTGGTCGGATCATTTAGGTCTAAACGATAGATGGTTTTGGCTGAGCCGCCAGTCTGAGCGTAGAGTTCACCTTTCGGATCGTAGACAAGGCACGAGGACTTGTTCAGGATCGCTCTGATCATCGACACAAAAAACGTCTTTGATTTGCCGGAGCCGGTAGGGCCAAACATAGCGAAATGCCGAAGCCACTGACTCGTTGGAAGAAATACGTCGCGGCCGCGAAAGGCTTTTGCAATAGGAAGCGCGTTTGTAGGCATCGGAAGGCCTCTGATCCGGTTCATCAGACCGCAGCGGATCAGGTCCGACGCCTTTGCCCATCTAGCCGAACCGTGCGCGGTGCTCATTCCTCGAATTCGATAGGCCCACATTAACGAGTACGCATCGACGAGTGATCCGGCAACACAAATCAAAGCCATTGCCCAAAAGACCAGCGTGATTAGTCCGTAAATGTTCAGGAGAATGCCCGCATACAAGCATAAGAGAGCTCCGATCGTTCCCAACAGAACAAAGAAGAGAGTCATGCCAATATCAGACGACCATTGCCAGAAGGCTTGGTACGATGGAAGATACTGCTCATTTGCTTTCCTTGGGATTCCATAGGAAGCATCAAATCTCTCGATCCATTCACGGGAAAACATAACCTTATAAACTATCTAGCGCCCAGCAACGAACTTTCTTCGTGAAGCGATTCAATTGTCGTTGCGTTCAGCATTAGAGCATCACCCCGCCAATGTCGAATTTTCCAGCCGGATGCACTAAGTTGCTCGGTGGTTAAAAGAGCAACCGGCATCGGCTGATCACGGTTCGCTTCAAAATACATAATGGAATTCGGTTCGCTTTGAGGGAGCGGAAATCGGAAAAGCAATTGTGTTCCTTGATCAGATCGGGGAATGGCAAGAACTTCGAAGGAGAAAGGCTCACGTCGGTAGGCGACATGAAATATGCTTTGCTCAGACGAAATGGCCCCATTGCGGAGTCCGATTCCCGGCGGCCAAAGTTTCGACGCAGTTAGATGTCCAATGAGTCCAGCCACATTCTCAGGAAGGGTCGAGATCCGGGTGTTGATGGACAACACCGACAATGAGATCGCCATTCCCAATGCTGAGGTTTCTCGAAGTCTTTGGGCGTGATCGTACTCAGGGCCCGAGAAGGGATCTTTGAGTTGTTCTACGGAGTCTTGCTTCTCCTCGCTTAATGCCTCCCCCGGGGCGTCAACGAACACGACCTGGGCGGCGTTGCTCTGGGGCGATAAGATCCTGAAGAAGCCATACACACCTACGAGGCACAAAACCACTAGAACGCCTGCACACTGTGAAAGGTACATCGACTTTATTACGCGGATTCTCCGTTTGACCTTCGAAAAGAGATCCAATGTTGTGCTCGTTTTTTTCATCATTAAATGCCGGAAAGCTGCGGCCATCTGACCTTCCAATCGGGATCTCTTATAGCAAGCCAGGAATCTATGTCGGGGTGGAAAGCGTCTGTCATTGCGAGAAGATAGTCGAGTTGCAGATTGAGCAGGTCTCGAGATGCACCGGCCTTTACGAAATAGCAAAAATACCGAACAATGCTTCTCGCATCCAGCGATCCGATCGAGTCGCGTTCAAACGCCGCCACAATATCGATCGACTCACGAACGCTCGGATGGTCTTCTATACCGGCGATGCCCCTCACCGCATCAATAAGTTTGGTTGTAAGAGCCAAGTGAATTGAGGCCGCTCGCTGGTTTCTTGTCGATAAGATCTCAAGCTCCTTTACTAGCGACGGACTAGCGAACCGGCTGAAAACGTGTCTCGAAATAAACGGCGAACTGAGTTTATGACGAAGATCGTTCGAAGTTGTGATAACGATCGGCCGGAACCGCCAATCAGAAATTCCAATGGTCCCGCGTTCAAATCTCGGAATGTAGATCAACCCGCGTTCAAGAGGCATCAGGAGCGAATCCTCAATACTTGGTCCGAATTTATCGCTTTCATCCAGGATCAGTACGGGTGGCGGCTTGTATGGTGAAGATGCCGCCGCACTTGCAGCAAGGTCGTATGCGATTCCGACCTCACCAAGAATCAGAAATCGGCGCTGCCATTTGGATCGGCGCGCTTTGTCCAAAAACTGAGTTTGCTCTTCGAGCGGCAACTGCTTTGCTAAAGCCAAGTGTTCCCGCATCCAGACTTCCTGTTCCTCGGAATCCCAGTCATAGAGGATCTCTTCCTGTTTCAAACCATCGCGGCCGGCCACAACACACATTGTCAGATTGCATGCGGCTGCGAGTGCTTCCGGGAAGGCAGTCTTTCCGCTTCCACGTGTTCCGGAGATCAGCCAGGCACGTCCGGATTTGAGGCTTTCACAGAAATCTTCGAAAACCTGTTCATCCGGAACGTAACCATTACGAGCCATCAGATGGAAGAGATCAGCTTCGCGCCCCTCCGCTACAAGGTCACGAGGATTTATTTGGGGCCGACCTTGGTCAAAAGGAATCATTGTTTCTCAGCTCCCGTTCTAATGGCTGTCGTGGTTGTAGCCGTGGTTGCGGTCGTTGCTTCGGGCAGTTGCGTAACCAGAACGTATCCATTGGTTCCCGCCATTACTTCCAGGAACATATCTTCACGTTCGTTTCCAAATATCGATTGGCTGGTATCCTCAGACAGTCTTTCTGAACCACGACGCAGCGGTTCGGACAGGATTACCGTGCCACCAGATCGCAATGAGCCGAACGAACCCAATATCGACCCGGCAGTATCCTTCAATCCACGAAAGAAGCGAGCCCACTTACCCGTGACCCTTTTTCTTTCTCCGTTGATCCCTGACGCACCGTCCACTCCCATGAGTTCTCCAGTGAATCTCACAAATTCACCGGACAGCGGATCTATGAGGCCGACAACAGTCACAAAGGCTCTAACAGATTCGCCGCCTCTTACGTTGCCGACGAGAGTGGTGCCAGTGGGATATGAGTACCCATCGCCTTCGATTGGCTGCGTTAGTTCCATGCGAACGACACCACCGGAATTTCTGAGTGTGTAGATCGCACCTAACAAACGAACAGGCAGCAAAGTGCCGAATGGAATCTGTCCAACAGGTGTTTGCTTTATTGGATCAGCTTTCGTAGTCGTTGGGGTCGTGTCCGGAGAAGCGATCGCATCAGTCTTCGGCTTAGTAACCCCGAAGAAAAGCGATCGACCCAAAGGCTCAAGAGAGCTGGTTGAAAGAGCAGCTTGGGAACCAACTTGGCGCGGGACCACATCCGTCGATCTCGCAGTCGGCGGTTCGTCCTGCTTCTTCGTCATTTCCTGAGATGAGAAACCAGAGCCTACATTCGTGACGGGTGGCTCAGATGGAGATCGCGAATTTGTCACTGTCACTATGTCGCTTGCGTTACCTGAAACTGGTTCAGGGCTATCAGCTATCTCGACATCTCCAGCCGGACCGGCAACAGAGTCTCCAGTTATGTCGGGTTCTCTCGATGCGACCATTGTGAGAGCGGCCTTAAGCTTTTCGTCCTCTGTCATCGGTGCGGAGGCGGCTTCCCTCTGGCCGGTTCTGTTAACGGACTCAGGTTTTGGCTTAAAGAACCATCCCATGCCAAAAAACCAGGTGATTGCCGTTCCCATAAGAAGCACTAAGACGATGAAGGCGGCGACGCCTTTCAAGATCTTTCCTACACGGGAACTTCGAGGACTGGAAGTATCCTCTGCAGCTAGGTCATTCGCATAGAGTTCGTCGTCCGAAGTTTCCTTCGGATCCTCGAGAAGTAACCTCTCGCGGTCCTCATCTGCTTCGATGTCGGGCAATGCGGTTGGAATATCCGTCTTAGTACTCAGAGTTGTTTGCATCGAAGTCCTCCTTTAATTTGAGCCATCTAGAGCGGCTGAGATCGGAGCGTCAGCCGCGTCTCTGTGAGCGACAACCACCCGAACTTTTTGATTGGTTCCCAGGGTCGGGGATCGATAGACCAGCACATAAAAGTTCGAAGAACCGGGAGGAACGAGACCTTCCAAAGCCGTCGTTTCCAGATATCGGATGTCGACTCTTGAGGTCAGGAGGCTGTTTCCATCTTTATCTAGTGTCTGTATCTGAAGTTCCGGAGACCCGTTCAAGAGTCTGAGATTCGAGGTAGTAGAGTTTCGAACGGCAACAACAATGAGCCGGTTTTCAGCGTCGAGATCTGTAGTCCGTGACACTGATAACTCCAATCCGTGGAGGGGTGACGTCCAGACACCTAGATTCTTCTTTGGATCTCTAAGAACATCCGCCAGCAACTTGTTAGAAGACTTCGAAATTTCCGCATCGGTCATTACGCGTTTTGACCCGGAACGCTTTGCATTTGGTATTTCGGTGTACGCGGTTTTGACGATTGAGTTTTCTTCGGACTTAGCAGAATCAGAGCCAGTCAAATTCGTTTCAACCGATTGAGCCAAGCCAACGAGTTTCGATACGGCCCGCGAGTTGATCGGGGAAGGGTTTACAGACTCACCCCCAAGATTAAATGCAAGGCCCGCAACTTTTCTAGCTGACACAACAGCATCCCTGTCGTACGTAATAACGCACCGATGTGCGTTCCTTCTCAGATCATTCACCGGAACGAGTTCGAGAATGAGTACCAAACCTGATCGCATTTGCAGGCTGATCGCCGCGGCAGTGGTTCCATCCTTCGATGGAGCAAAAGCTTCTCCCGGGTAGATAGTTATCGACCGGTCGGTTTCCTTTGTAGGAGATTGAAATACTGAGGCAAGTTTGGGATTACCTTCGTGGATGTAATAGATACCGTCAGATGCCGGAAACTCGACTATCGAGACGGCATTCTGAGCTAGTCCGAGACGGATAACCGTGGGCTGTTTGGGGTTGACAGTCACATTTGCCTCTCCCGACAGGAAATCCGGTTGTGGAGAGTTAACAACGGCAACCGGCTGTACGCTGTCTGAGGCCGACGAAATGTTAATGAGCTTTTCGGCGGACTTAGATTCAGTAGCGAGAGGCCGAGCAATTTTCTTTTGGCCTGGTTTAAGTGCGGGCTTTCGGACCTGTGCCTCAGCATCTCCGGAGATTACTGCGAGTACCGTAAGCGCGACTCCCAGCAACTTCATATGTAAGCGTTTTTTTCCTTGTAAAATGTTCATGGTTTTTAGAGTTTGGTTTCTATTGATCGTTAGTCGTTGCACCGTTAGTCGCTCCGTTAGGGGAGTTGTTTACGGAAGGACTCTCCTCTGCATCTCCAATGAGAGCAATAGGCGAGACCGTCTTACCATTCACGGGTTCAACCCGGAAGCGAAGGATGGTGAATCCAGTTCGAAGATTGTTATCGTTGCGAATCGGACTTGATGGACTGTCCTTCAGAAGGAATTTGCATTTAAGCTGTACGGATTCTTCGACGTCCTGCCCCGCGGCCTTGCGTCGTATCTTCCTGGTCCCGATTGCCCGAAGGATATACGGATCACTTTCATCGACAGAAAGATCCTGCAGCTCCCACGAAGAATTGACGCTTTCGCTCTTCTCGGCAGCAAGAACGCCATTCTGCTTTAGCCGAGCGGCCATCGCCATCGAAAGATCTGGATCGAGCATCCGCAAAAGTTTGTTGACCTGTCCTTCGCGCGTAGACTGTTCGACTCCATAAAGGGAAGTGAGAAATTCCTTTACTAAATATTTCTTGTCGGTCGAAGTCGGATTGTCCGGCGCTATGCCGACCGTCTCCGTAGCGCCGTAGTCGCGATTATTAAGTTCGACAACCCTTCCAGAGGACTTGTCGACAACTATCCGATCGGCCTTTCTGAAGATCAGAAAAGTATTGATGCCGGCGCTCAGAACAAGGGCGAACAGCAATACCCAAAGTGCCTTGAACAACGAGGCAATGGTTACGATGTCGTCCGGGTCGCGGGTCAGATAGGTAGTGGAGTCCATGTGTTCACTGGAAACTCCCGGCAACTCGATTGTGGTTTCATTTGCTTTCATAGGACATATATCTCGACAGAGCCAATGGCAAGAGTGGTGCCAGAAGCGAAATACGAATAACTCCTCGTTCAAGCATTCTCAGCGTTCCTTTCCGGTCTAAAAATCTGCCGATTGGCGTGAAAGTCATCCGGGAATGACGTGAAAATTCGCCGACTACTTTTGAGGTTCTGGATGCCGGTTTTGACCGGCAAAGGTTGACCGAGCTAGTTGCGTTGAATTTTTTGGGATTAACGGCCCAACTACGACAGGCCCGAAATCCAGCAGCTGCAAAGAGTCATCATTATTCAATGAGACCACTCTTCGCTTACCTGTACGCGGATCGTAGAACACTGAAATAGCTTGTCTTTCTCGAACGGTATCTTCAGTTGGTATTTCGGATGTAGCGCGGATCTGTTCGGGGTGAGAAAGGCCAGAAAGTCTTCCTTGTTCCTTTAACCAGCGATAGACTTTCACACCTTGCGAAACGTAGCCTAGCGTCTCCTTGTACGGCGGGACGCCGTTCGTGGTCCGTCGCCTCGATGCATTGATCGATTTCCCGTTGGCTCGTAATTCGCGGCCGTGGGAATAGGCCAATACTGTCCCTTCCCCGGCGTTATAGGCTGCCAGAACGGACTCGAGTCTCCATTCGAAAAGCTGTCCCAAATACTTTACATAGCGGGCTGCCGCTCGTATCGACAAGTTTGGTTCGTATGGATCGGCCAAACCAAAACGCGCCGCGGTTGTCGGCATGAATTGCATCATTCCCTGTGCATTCTTAGGACTGGTCAGCCATGGCCGGAAGCGAGTCTCGTTATACGCGATAGTCCAGAGAATTAGTGGATCGACGCCCTCACTTCTTGCTGCTCTCTCAATAGTCGCCTCGAAAATTCTTGCTCGCGAAAGTACGTCCATTCTTGCAAGTGTGCTTCGGGAAATTCTTTGTGTTTCCTGGGACGCCGCTGATAAAGGAAAGCCGAGCAAGGAAAGGACGATGAGTATGAGGGCGATGCTGATCGGTTGTTTCATACCGACGGCAATGGCAACCGATGTGCCAACAACCCCATTCGTCGAACGGCACGACCCTTGCAGAGCGAGAGAAATTGTTGATGCTTCCGATGTCATTCACGAACATCAAGAAATCCACCTATCGAGGACGACAATGAAGAAACTTTTAACAGTCACTAAGAGCGGGCTAACCGAATTGGCACCGCTCGCTTTCGTTTTACTTTTCACAAATCTTGCATCGGCTCAAGGCCCGATCTTCACCGGCGATGCGAGCAATCTGTCCAACATCATTCGCGAAGCCCTTAAGCTCATGGCGATCGTTCTGTTCTGTCTTGGAGCGGTCGGCGTCGCATGGTCGATCTACAACAAGATGACCGGAAAGGAATGGGGCAACCAGGCATTCGGTTCGCTCCTTTCGTTTGCGTTCGGAACCATCGTCGCGGTGTTCTGGCAGCTTGCACAGGGCCGAGCGGTCGGAGTTGACACGAACTTCTAGGAGGACACAACACATGAGAAGACGTGCAACACGCCCCAATGTTTTCCGGGGACTGAAGAGGTTCGGGGTCCATTCCACAGACTGGAAGTTTATCCTGATACCAACAGCCATCGCTTATCTCGTTCCGTTTGTCTTAGGTCTTTGGATCGGATATGTCCCGTTGGGCTTTCCGGTCGGATTGGTTGTTTTCCTCATCCTCCTGGGAACATTCAATTACCTACGCCTCAGCAAACCCGCCTACTGGCTCTCTCAGAAGCTCGACGCAGAGATCGACAGATGGGCGACGTTTCGGCCCCCGCTCAGCAGCGAGATCGAACCACTCGTTTGGACTTGCCCAACCAGGAAATAAACATGGACATCGCAAACCTATCATTCACACAGATCGCACTCTCACTTTTCGGCGGACTTCTCTCTGCAAGTCTTGGCCTTGTTGCCGGATACCGGATCATCCCGGCATTCAAGTTACAAAGAAGTCGCAAGATCAGTAGCCCGATAGCGGAAAAGAAGAAAGAGCGATCGAAAGCCGAATCTGTCGGCCGATTGTTTCCGACCGACATAGCAGGGCTGGACGGCAACATTATTCGGTACAAGGACGGGAGCTACGGCAAGGCGTACATCTTCGAGCCGGCGAACAGTCTTTATATTGACGGAAATGTTACTGAACAGCGGATCGAAGAACTGAAGACGATCCTGAAGTTCGAGAAGCCGAAGAACACGGTCATACAGTTTCGATTTCTTAATTCGCTTGATACGGGAGAGGTTCTCCGCGACCACTTGGATTCACGAGACGCGGAAGCCTCCGACACGGTCGCAGGCGTCCTTCAAGCCACTAATCTTTCACTCCATGAAGAAGCCATAAGATCCGGCGAAGTGATGCGGCAAACCGCGACGGTCTGGATCCGCGTACCGGTAAGGGACGCTGGTGATACGAGCATTCTCTCGTCCTTACTGCCTTCGCTTTTACGGGATGTCAAGCAATACGGGATCTCACGACTGTTCCGCTCGCCACTAGCAAGGATAAGAAATCGCGAAAGTGAATTGATGGTGCAGAGAGAGGTGCAAAGTGAAGCCGCGTGCCGACTCAAAGCTGCCCGCGTCTTTCAGTCTTTCGAAGCAAACTTTCCGCGAGGCCTTCAGCTCCGTGAAATGAGCCGAACGGAAATTTTCGAAGCACTCTTTATCAGCCATCGCCGAGAACATCAGAATTTTCCAAACCTCTCAAACTTGGGCGATTCAGATTGTGTCGATCTGAGGCGATATCTGTGCAGCACAAGTATCGAGAGCACGCGTGAGCAGTATGCTCGGCACAACGGCACGCCCGTAAGCCTGGTCAGCCTAAAGACACTTCCGAACGGATTTGTTACCGCGGACATAATGCGTTATCTGACGGCCACACGAGTTCTTGGATTTCCTCACGAGATCGTCGTTGATCTGATGACAACCGAGAAACAGGCTGCCAAAAAAGACCTGCAGAAACGCATCGAGAGGATCGAAGGCAGCCGTAATACCTGGCTTGGATTCAGGAATCTCAAAAAGGACGCGATCGTGATCAAGTCCGATCTTGAAGATCTCCTCGAACAGGTTGAAGGCGACAATGAAGAGATCTGCAACCTGCGGTTGAATGTCATTGTCTTTGCGAGCCGTTCGAAAGGAACGAAGGATGCTCGGAAGCAGCTTGAGATACTTGATGACCGGTGCGATGCGGTTGTTTCCTCGATCCGCAAGAAGATCGGTGCTGATGCAATACGGGAAGATGCGATCAGGCAACGGGCCATCTATCCGCGAATGCTTGCGGGTGAACTCTCCTCGAAGCCAACCGGCCAGGAACTCACTGAGACTGCCGATTCGGTAATTGCATTTGTTCCGACCGAGACAAGCTGGCGCGGAAGCCGTCGGCCGCACAGCATCTTCACAACTCCAAACGGGCAGATGTTCGGCCTCGATCTCTACGATCGGGCGCTCATCAAATCCCCCACTGTCATAGTTACCGCCGCGTCCGGTGAAGGAAAGTCATTCCTCGCTTCGATGCTGATCACAGATATCAGAGCTCACCGTGGGAACGTAAAGGTCCGGGTGATGGACTATAGGCATTCGTTCAAGCCCATCTGTCGCCTGTTCGGCGGCCGCCATATAGAGTTTAATGAGGCCGATCCAAAGCCCATCAACATCTGGAACTACCCGGGGATCGAGAAAGGTATCCGTCCGACAAAGCGCCAGCTTTCGATGGTATTGACGGACATCCTTATCCTCAGCAAGACCTCGAAGACCGATGCGATCACAAGTGCGATTGCATCGACGGTGATCGATGAAGTTTATAAGATGTCGCTCGCGCGAAACGGAGACGGCAGGCCGAAGTTCCAACCGATTCTCGGGCATTTCCTTGATGTTCTTAAAACCTATCATTGGGAACCTGCGCAGCAGGAGCCTGCTAGCGAGCTTTACCTAAAACTCAATGTTCATCGTAAAGATCCCTGGCTTAACTCACCAACCCATCCCGACTATGACGTTCCGTCAATGTTTGATGTGTTCGAGCTATCAGGTATCAGCGGCCTCAACGAAAAGATCCGCGAGAGCGTGGGTTATCGGATCAGCGCACAGATAATGCAGGAGATCGGCGAAGAAGACGACCGCAAGCAAAAGACCCCGATCCTTTTTCTGTGCGATGAGATGCGCGAGATCAACCGACACTTTCCGGCGATCCAGGAGCTTATTGCCGAAGCATCCGTAACCGGCCGCAAGGAAGGATTGGTCACGGTTCTTTTCTCGCAGGCCTACGAGCACTTTACGGGAACGGCAGAACGTCCGAATGAGATCGGAATAGACCTCGTTAAAAACTCCGGCGTAAAGATGATCGGTAAACAGATCGGCGGCTTCGACCGTCTGGCGTCGGACTGCGAACTCGCACCCGAAACGGTCGCCGCGATCCGTGCGATCAGAAATCAATATGGCAGATATACGCAATGGGTGTTCGTGATCGGAAGCGGTGCCGACAAGATCGTCCAGATGGCGGAGATACGTTTGTCCCCGGCAATGCTTTGGGCAAACACTAACGACACGAACGAAGCGAACGCACGGCGGCTTGTCGAAAACATTCGGCCTGACCTTCCGCCCGAGATCGTCGTTTCATGGCTCGCGTCAAAGTACCCGAGCGGATTAACCACCGTTGGGCTAACAGAAATCTCTTCTTTTGACCTCAATGAACTGAGTGGTCTGGAGGTAGCAGCATGACTCGGAATAACAGAACAGTAAGACAGATTGTTCTCGGAGTAATTCTCTCGTCGATATTTATCGGAATAGATGTGCGTCCTGCGCAGGCGCAGTGGACCGTTTTTGATCCGTCGCAATATACGCTTCAGGTCGCCAAAAGAATCGAGGAGGCCGCTCGCTGGGTCGAGACCATCAATCACTATATCCAAACCTATGAGCAAGCGCTTCGGCAGTACGAAAAGATGGTCGAAAGCGTTACGAACCTGCGCGGCATTCTCGATAAGGTCGATGAGCAGGTTATGCGACATAAGCAGCTGATAACGACCTATGCCACTATCGGCCGCCTGATTCGCGGAACTTTCGAATTAAAGAAACGCATCGAAGCCACCATCACAAGCCAGATACATTCGGTCGTGAATATCGCAAGACGCCTGAAGAACGGCATCTTCGATATGGAAGCAAATAAGCGGGATCTTGATGATTTTCTCAAGCACTCCATTGGGCGAAGTGCCGACGCACATCTCGCCAACCTGGAACGCCTTGCCAAATTAGATTCCGAACTCGAAAGAATGCTCT
>Ga0138256_10000893_pt1 | contig 32150 bp, 28 predicted proteins | sample KNB2016incub_MG_FD_105486 | JGI IMG/M metagenome (GOLD analysis project Ga0138256, IMG submission 105486) | Active sludge microbial communities from wastewater in Klosterneuburg, Austria - KNB2014incub_MG | ecosystem: Engineered > WWTP > Activated sludge > Unclassified | place: Austria... | reverse complement strand
GGATTGCAAATTTCGCATCCGAGTACGCCGGTGGCCCCATAAATCCCTTGGCGCCGTTTGAAGAAGCGTAAGGTTCGCTGGGAATACCCATCATATTTTTGTCAAGCACACCGTTACCATTTTTGTCGTGGTAGATAGAAACCGCATACTCGCCTTTTTCAAGACCTTCAAAAATCGCCTTGGCTTTACCATCTTTGATTGCTACGACCATGGACTTGATCGGGGTTTTGAGGAAGTTGCTTTCAGAATTGTACAAACCCACTTTGGCTTTCCCGTCGTTGCTGCCAAAACCAGCCATCTCTACGGTGAGTTTTACGTTCTGAGCCTGTGCGAATCCAGCCATTGAAAGGATTGCGATAAGGATTAATTTTTTCATATCTAAGGTTTTGAAATTTGATGATTCAAAAGTACGCGGGTAATCTGCGATTTGAAATTGTTCGTTACCGAACTGTTGATTTTGATGGATGAATTGAAACGGGTGAGTCGAAAGTTAAAAGTCGAAAGTCGCACGGCTCATTAGACAGTCATCAATTCTCTTTTCCTTTTCTCTTTCCATTTTAACTTTCCACTTTCGACTTTTCTCTATAAATTATTCAACTGATTGTCCTTCTTATTATCACTAATCGTCCAAAAGAACCCAACAAAAAAGAAACGGTCGGCTGTGGGAATGATCTCGCGGCGGTTGTAGGTCCCGAGTGCATCGGGGCTGTTTGCATATTGATAACCAAACACATTTTGGGTGCCCAGCACGTTAGACATCGAGAAATACAGGATTTTCTGCTGCGAGAGCAAATACGCCCAACTAAAGCTCAAGCTGTTGTAGGTTTTGGTTTTGCCGTTCATGAATTGCGACGGATTGTTTTGCGACACATTTGGGTTATCGTAAGGCCTTCCAGAACTGAAACTGTTGGTCAGGCCGAGTTGCGATTTCCAGTCCTGTATCCAATATTTGGTCACCACAGACAAGGTATGATCGGCCACAAAGCTTGGCGTTACAGCGGTAGGATAATTTCTGTAATTCCTTTTTGTATCGATGTACGAGTACGAAACCCAATACTCCAGATTTTTGATATTGTATCCGTCACGCCAGAACAAATCCAATCCTTGCGCATATCCGTAACCATTGTTAGAGAAAAAAGACGCATTGTTCACATCAGTACTGTTGAACTTCACCAAATTGTCGTAATCCTTGTAATAGGCTTCGGCGCGAAAGGTTTGCCTGTTCTTGTTGTATTGGAAGTTAAGGATGTAATGCGCCGCATTTTCGCTTTCAAACTGATGAAACCTTGAAAACTTGATATAATCGGCCCTTGGCAATTGCGAAAAAGTTCCGTAAGCGAGTGAAAACTGGCTGTACTTGGCCACTTTATAGGCGAGTGAAATCCTTGGTGAAACGCTGGTTTCATTGAGCAAGTCACTGTTCGAGGCACGCAGGCCAACCTTGGCTGCGAATTTCTTGGAAAACATCAAATCGCCTTCGGTATAAAAGGCTGCGATATTAGAATCATAACCGTTTCTTCTGATAATTCCGGGATTCGGGTCGAAGGTTTCATTGTAACTGGTGATGAAATAATCGGCGCCGAATGACCATTTGAAACGATCAGATAAACTTTTGCGCAATTTGAGTTTGAGGTGCGCGGCGTTTTCTGTGTTCTCTACATCGTCCCGGTCTATCTCAATGGCATTGTGGCCGTTACCATAACTAAGCCCGGCAGTCAATTGCCAGCTGCCAAAATTGCCTTTGTAAGAAGAATTGAGGTAAAAATTGTTGTTGTCGAGGTTCAGACGCACCTTTCTGGGATACGTATTGATGTCGTCCTGATTGATGTCGAACTGCGCGGCATCAAAAGCAGCGTACAATTTAAAGGTGCCGTTTTCAAAATTGTAGCGGTACACCGATTCTCCAGAAAGCGACTGGTACGGCTTGTTCCAATCTACATTCTGCGGGATCACCGCCTGGTACGGCGCAAGATTGATATAGGAAGTGTTGAGGCTGAGCGAACTTTTTTTCCATTTCTGGGTGTGTCCCAAACCCAAGCCTACGGTCATCAGGGCAATATCGGTCTTATTTTGATTGGGATCGTCTTCAGTGTTCAAAAGCAATACACTCGAAAGCGCTTCTCCGTACTCGGCCGAGTAACCGCCGGTTGAAAAGGAAATCCCGCTGAACAAAAACGGAGAAAAACGCCCACGGGTAGGCAGGTTGTTGGCTTGGGCACCATAAGGTTGCGCTACGCGGATTCCGTCTACAAAAGTTTGGGTTTCATCGGCTTCACCGCCACGTACAAACAGCCGCCCGTCTTCGCCCACACTTTGGGTTCCGGGTAAGGTCTGGAGCGCCGCGACGATGTCTCCGGCCGAACCTGCCGTGGTGACAATATCCAAAGGTTTCAGGACCGATACGCGCGCCTTGTCGCCCGAATTCATTGTACCGGCGGTTACTTCTACCGCATCAAGCGAATTGACGCTTTCACGCATTTTGATGGTTCTGTCCTTAAAATCGGCCACATCGATCAAGGTTTTGGAGGTTTCGAAAATGAGGAAACTCACCACCAACGTCTGGTTGCCTGTCTCTGTCGTGGTAAAAGAAAACCTTCCGTCCTCATCGCTCGATCCACCGTCATAAGTACCGTCGAGGTAAACATTGGCACCGGCTACGGGTTTGTTTTTTTGGTCTACCACGATGCCCGAAATCGTGTTTTGCGAAAAAATTGCCGCAGTCGACAAAAAGAATAGTAAGGTAAAGATTGTTTTCATGAAGTGTTTTGATTGATTTTGTTAGGCAAATGTATTTCGCAGGCTAAAACTATAAAATATTTAGCAACCCAACTGTGGAATTTTACGGATGAGTTGTAAAACATCACTCATTAATAATTATTTTTGATTTTAAACCAATCCCTTATGAAACATATTCTATTCCTCCTCGCCGTGTTTTGCTGTTGCCAAATAGCTTTTTCACAAGAAACCACTTTTGATGAAGCGCTGGCCAAATCGGTCGGTGCCGATGAATACGGCATGAAAAAATATGTCTTCTGCTTGCTAAAGACCGGTAGCAATACCACTGCCAGCAAAGAGGAAACTACTGTTGCATTCCAGGGACACATGGCCAATATCAATCGACTCGCCAAGGAAGGTAAACTAGTTGTAGCCGGTCCGTTCATGACCAACAGCAAAAATTACCGCGGTATTTTTGTGTTCAATGTGGATACTGTTGAGGCAGCCCAGGCACTTGTCGATTCGGATCCGGCGGTGAAAGCCAAATTGCTCGAGGCCGACCTAACGGTTTGGTACGCTACGGCCGCGCTTATGGAAACACTTAAAGTGCACGACAAAATCGCAAAAACTAAGTTTTAATATCCAAACAGGAAAAGGCATCCGTTAACCTATGGCGACCGCATCAATCGGAGGCAAATGGTCATCACCCGACGCAAATGCGATATGATTATAAAAACCAACTACAATGAATACCAAAGACATCGATTTGATCAACGTGCTGCTCATTATTATTTCATTGGCACTTGCGTTCAATGTGCCGTTCGGGTTGTTTATTTTCTCGTACGTTTTACTGGGGCCGCTGCATTACCTGACCGAAATTAATTGGCTCAGGGAAAAAAGCTATTTTGTAAAGAACAAGCAATGGATTTGGATACTGGTGGGTTTCGGTTTATTGATATCATTACCGTTCTTCTTTAATGCTAAAGAATTCACCGGCGAGAAACCCGCAGGTTTTATTGTCGACTTTAGCCAATTCCTGCAAGGATACAGTGACGAGATCTTACTGGTTTCATTGCTGTTTGCAGTGGGTCTGATCCATTTCAAAAACCGATACCATCTGCTGTTATTTTTTGTGGCAAGCATAGTGATTGCCATTCCGTTGTTGTATTACCTGCCCATGTTCGCAATCGCGGTGCTTTTTTTCTTACCAACGGTGGTACATGTTTATTGCTTTACGCTTTTGTTCATGCTTTACGGAACCATGCAATCCAGAAACAAGGCTGGCGTAGTAGCCATCGTACTGCTTATTTTGGCACCCGTCATTATCGCTATGAGCCATATTGAACCCAGCGAATATTTCACGATGCGCGACTACACCAAGACATCTTACATAGACAGCGGATTCGGCGCGGTGAATCTCAAGGCAGTAGCATTTTTAGGTGGTACCGGCGAATTCAACATTTTTTCACAGATTGCAATCAAAGTGCAGATATTTTTGGCTTTTGCCTACACTTATCATTACCTGAACTGGTTTTCAAAAACGTCGGTAATCGGTTGGAACAAAAACCTGTCCCGATCTAAATCTAAAACTATTCTTTTTATTTGGTTGGCAAGCGTAGCCTTGTACCTCTATAATTTCAAGGTGGGCTTTATTGTGTTGAGTTCTTTGAGTCTGATGCACGTTTTTCTTGAATTTCCGCTTAACGTGACCTCAATCAAGGGGATTTTATTGAAACTAAAGCCTAGCCGTTAAAACCACTTCTTGTTCCTGAAATAAAAGACCATCAACAGTACAATGAGGAACATCGCGCCCAACACGAGGAAATAGCCGTATTGCCAACGCAATTCAGGCATCACGTCGAAGTTCATGCCGTAAACACCGACAATAAATGTAAGCGGCATGAAGATTACCGAAACTGCCGTGAGGATCTTCATGATTTCATTCATCCGGTGGCTTTGCGACGAGAAGTAGAAACTTGAAGCGCTGTCGAGCGTATTCATATCGTACTCCACCTGTTCGAGCAATTCGAGCGCTTTTTGGTGCAGCCGCGCGAAAAAAGTGTAATTTGTTTTTTCAATCCCGTCAAACTGGTCGTCGTCCTGGACGCTTTTGAGGTTGAACAAAGCGTCGCGTAACGGTAGTATTGAACGCTTTAAATAGTTAATAGTTTCTCTGTTTTTTTCTATACGCACCAATACTTCTGGGTTGTCGCTCGATTTGGATTCGACCATCAAATCCTCAATCTGGTCTTCGTAAAACTCAATGGTGATGTAGAAATTTTCCATCACGGCATCGAGCAAAAGATACAGCAGGTAATCGTTCTTTTTCTTGCGCACAATACCACTATGGGTCTTGATGCGTTCGCGGATGTGCGTAAAGAAATCGCTCTTCTTCTCTTGAAACGACACCAATAAATTGTCTTTGAGTATAAAGCTGATCTGCTCGGTGCGGATCATATCATTGTCATTGCCCGGCAGTACCGATTTGATACTGAAAAACAATACGTCATCGAGTTCTTCCATCTTGCTGCGTCGCGACACGTTGAGGATGTCACTCACGATGAACGGTTCGAGCAGTAACATTTCACCTATTTCCTTAATAAGCTCGACGTCATGCAAGCCGTGGATATTGAGCCACTTCACATCGTCGGCTTGCAATTGGTCTTCAATTTCCTTTTTGACGCGCTGCAAGGACACTTTCTTGTATTCTTCATAACCCGCGTCATCATACACAAAAAGCTGCATCTCCACGGGCTCGTCCTTATGGATTCCGGTATACTCGTAATAATTGGGTTGGACTTTTCTGACTTCCTTGTACTTGATTCGCTTCACGTGGGCAATAATTTGTCATAAAGATAGGAGTTTTTAAAAAACCCGTTTACATTTACAAAAAAATCGCCATGCAAACGCTTATTACCAATATTAAAGGATTGTTACAGGTACGTAAAACCAATGTTGATAAGGTTTCGGGAGCAGAAATGGCTAGGTTGCCCGCCATCGAAAACGCTTACTTGTTACTAGAAGATGATCAAATCGCCGCTTTTGGCACCATGGCCGATTGCCCCAAAATAAATGCTGATAAAACCATCGACGCCAACGGTAAATTTGTTCTTCCCGCTTGGTGCGACAGCCATACCCATATTGTCTATGCCGGAAATCGCGAACAGGAGTTTGTAGACCGCATCAACGGATTGAGTTATGAAGAGATTGCCAATCGCGGCGGCGGCATCCTCAATTCGGCTAAAAAGCTGCACGAGACTACAGAAGATGAAATTTACAACCAATCCAAAACACGACTTGAAGAGGTGATGGCGTTGGGAACGGGCGCGGTAGAAATCAAATCGGGTTACGGGCTATCGGTTGAGGATGAGATGAAAATGTTGCGCGTCATCCAAAAGCTCAAACAGAATTATCCGGTTGCAATAAAGGCGACTTTCCTTGGCGCACACGCGTTCCCTATCGATTACAAACAAAACCAACAAGGTTATATCGATTTGATCGTCAATGAAATGATTCCGAGAATCGCTGCCGAAAACCTCGCCGAATACATTGATGTGTTTTGTGAAACCGGTTATTTTTCTATCGGGCAAACCGACGAAATCCTCAAAGCCGGTCTTGCACACGGTTTGGTTCCTAAAATCCACGTCAACCAATTCAATGCGATTGGCGGCGTTGGCGTTGGCGTTAAAAACAAAGCGCTGAGTGTAGACCATTTAGAGGTGATGAATCCAGAGGATATTGAAATCCTAAAAGGTGCCCTCACCATGCCTGTTGCGCTACCCTCTTGCTCCTATTTCCTGAGCATCCCGTATACGCCCGCGCGCGAAATGATTGATGCCGGTTTGCCGTTGGCTTTGGCAACCGATTTCAATCCGGGTTCAACGCCTTCGGGAAATATGAACTTTGTCGTGGCTACGGCTTGCATCAAAATGAAAATGACGCCCGAGGAAGCCATCAATGCCGCAACCCTCAACGGCGCTTATGCGATGGGACTTTCACAAACACACGGCAGCATCACTGTAGGTAAGAGAGCCAACGTAATTATCACCAAAGCGATCCCGTCGTTTTATCAGTTGCCGTATGCTTTTGGCAGCAATTTGATAGAGCAAGTCATTATTGACGGAAAAGTTATCGCATAAAAAAAGGAACCTAAAAAGGTTCCTTACTTTCTTGTGCTATTGGCTTATTTCAAACTGAAGCTTGACTTAGAAACCAATTCGCCTTTATCGAATACATTAACGAAATACAAGCCTTTTTCAAAATTGGCTCCGGGTAAATCCTGGCTAACTTCTACCGATTTATTTTCGTATTTTACAGTAGTTGCAAAACTGTAAGTCAAAGAATTTTCTCCAAAAGACTCGGTTTTTTTCTCGCCCAACACATTGTTTTTGCTGTCGATTACCTGTACGTAATATACTTTGTCACCTTGCTTGGCCACTTTGTTCTCGTCTATGCGGAAACTGATTTTTAGGATGTCGGCCTTTCTGGCTTTCTCTGTTTCGATCTGCTTTCCTGAACTTCTCAATTTGTAAGCTGCCGTTTTCAGGTTAGAAACGTTGAGTTTTGATGCGATTTCTACCGTTTTAGATAACTCTTCATTTTGACCAACCAACACTTCGTTGTATTTCTTGGCCTCGCCGAGCACCATTACAGTACTGTCGCGTTGCGTAGTCAAGGTTGTATTGTCTTTTTTAAGCTGTTCTATTTCGGCCATCATGCCTTTCATCTTGTTCTCTAATGCAAAATATTGGTTTTTATATTTGGCCATTGAAGCAGCATCTCCTTTTGATTTTTTAAGTTCGGCCATCAGGTTGACTACTTTTTCCCTTTCGGCAATGAGTTCATCCGACATGGAGGTATTTTCGGCAATCGCAGCATCGTAAGTGGCTTTGAGTGCTTCTAAATCTTTCATTACAGATTCTTTATCCGAGGTGGTTTTAGTCAATTCGGTTTGCAAAGATTTTGCATCCGAAGTCATTTTAAAAATATAAACCAAACTTCCGATTAGCAGCACTGCCAGTATCGCAATGACGGCTTTCAAATTTGAATTGCTTTTCTGATTTTCCATAATTATTTTTATATATTGTTTTAACAAAAATAATAACATTTGCCGTAATAATGTAAGTTTGTAACATTATATTAACTCAAATGTTAAAAATTGGTTTTTATGGATAAATTGATTCCGTTCCACATCAACGAACTGGCTAAAATCACCAACCACCGAAGCGGCGAAATCAAGTTTGGAGAGAAAATGCTCACGGTCCCTAAAAACACCGACACCGTTAAATTCCTACAGGATTGCCCCGCGCGCTATGTGCTTTTTGGCATTCCCGAGGACATCGGCATCCGCGCTAATTTTGGCCGACCTGGAGCAGCTTCGGCCTGGGAAAGCGCCATCAAAAGCATAGCGAATATCCAATACAACCAATTCTCCAAAGGCCACGAATTACTGGTCTTGGGCCAGCTCGACGTGAGCCAGGAAATGGATGAAGTCAAAGACCTCGATTTCTCGGTAATCCAAGACCGCAAAAAACTCAGCGATACCGTCGTAAAGATTGATATGGAAGTGGCGCACATCATCTGCACCATTGTCAAGGCCGGTAAAATACCAATCGTAATTGGCGGCGGGCACAACAACGCCTACGGAAATATCAAAGGAACGGCGCTCGCCAAAGGAAAACCCATCAATGCCATCAACTTCGACGCACATTCTGATTTCAGGATACTCGAAGGCCGCCACAGCGGAAACGGTTTCTCCTACGCTTTTGAGGAAGGCTTCCTGGGCAAATATTTTATCTTCGGATTGCACGAGAACTATACTTCCAAGAAAGTTTTGAGCACCATCAAAAAAATTCACAACCGCGTGCGTTTCAACACCTACGACGAAATTGCCATTCGCAGGCAAAAGAACTTTGATGAGGAAATGGCCAAGTCGTTTGCCTTTATTAAGGACGACTGTTTTGGGATTGAAATCGACCTCGATGCGATACCCAATATTGCCAGTAGCGCCATGACCCTAAGCGGCTTTTCTATCGAGCAATTGCGGCAGTTCATCCACTATTTTGGCAAGAGCCAAAACGCCGCCTACCTGCACATCTGCGAAGGCGCACCCGATTTGGGCGAAGAAAAAAACAACCACCTCATTGGCAAGCTCATTGGCTACCTCGTCACCGATTTCATGAAAGCCAACGATCCGTCAGAAGGCATACTGCGCAACATCCAGGTTCATTTTTGAGGTGATATCGGGTTTAATTTAATTAGCCTATCTTTGCCCGCGAATCCAATATCAGAATTGGGTCCCTATTTTAATTTATGTTATTCGAAGATTTATCACTTTCAAAAAGTATCCAAAGAGCCGTATTTGAAGAAGGCTACACCCAACCTACTCCCATCCAGGAACAAGCCATACCCATTGTTTTACAAGGCCGTGACCTTGTAGGCTGCGCACAAACCGGAACCGGAAAAACCGCCGCCTTTGCCATCCCGATTATCCATAGTTTGCACCGCATCGTTGGCTCGTCCAACAAAGCCAAACAAATCCGCGCTCTGGTCGTAACGCCAACGCGCGAACTCGCCGTACAAATCGGAGAGAGTTTCGACACTTATGGCAAATACACCAACCTTAGGCAATTGACCATTTTTGGCGGTGTTTCTCAGGTGCCGCAGGTAGACCAACTCAAAAAAGGCGTCGATATTTTGATTGCCACTCCCGGCCGATTGCTCGATTTGCACAAACAAGGATTTATCAACCTCGACCATCTGCACCATTTGGTATTGGACGAAGCCGACCAGATGCTCGATATGGGTTTCGTAAACGATGTCAAGAAAATTGTCAAGCTTACACCAGACAACCGCCAAACACTATTGTTCTCGGCCACCATGCCGATTGCCATCCGTGAATTGGCCGAAATGTTTCTCAAAGATCCTGCGTCGGTTACTGTTACTCCGGTTTCATCGACTGCCGAAAAAGTAGAACAGCGTCTCTATTTCGTAGAAAAAGGCGAAAAACGAAACCTCTTATATCATTTGATCCGCAACGAAAAACTGCACGACGTACTCGTGTTTTCGCGTACCAAACACGGTGCCGACAATGTCGTGAAATCACTGCGCAAGAAAGGCGTTGCTGCCGAAGCCATACATGGAGACAAATCACAGAACGCGCGCCAACGCGTGCTCGATGCATTCAAAAGCAAGGAAGTGGGTGTTTTGGTCGCGACCGATATTGCCGCACGCGGTATCGATATTGACTTGTTGCCGTATGTCATCAACTTTGACTTACCGAACATTCCCGAGACTTATGTTCACCGAATCGGAAGAACCGGACGCGCCGGAAGTAGCGGCGTCGCCATCTCTTTCTGCAGCAAAGATGAAGCGCCTTACTGGAAAGACATCCAAAAACTCATAAAGGTAGACGTAACGGTCATTGCCGACCATCCGTACCCGTGGCACGAAGGCAGCCCATCTGAGGAAACGGCACCTACACCTCAAAAAAACTCCACCCGCAGTGGCGGCGCGCACAAATCGCGTAAGTCTAACGCTTCTAAGCAAAACAAAAAACGCTGGTATTAACCGGCGTTTTTGCTTTTTAGGATTACCTTCTGAATCACCTGGAACAGGCTGGCCGGCTCAAACGGCTTGATGATGATGTCATCGATACCAACTTCCTCTGCTTCCTGGGCGACTTCTTCCTTATCAAAAGCAGTAAGGGCGATGATCGGGGTAGTGATACCCATCTTCCTGATTCGTCTGCTGGTTTCAAAACCGTTGATAACCGGCATATTGATGTCCATGAGGATGATGTCGTATTGTTTTTCCTTGAGGATTTCTATCGCCTCGAGCCCGTCAGAAACCATATCGCATTTCACCTGTTGCTTGTCCATAATCTTTTGGGTGACCATTTGGTTGATGCGGTTGTCTTCTACCACAAGAATGCGCAGGTTTTCCTGAACGGTGAAAATCACGTTGATGTTGTTGATGTGTTCTTCTTCTGTAAGTTGTTTGGCCTCAAACCCAATGGTGAAAGTAAAAGTGGTGCCTTCATTGACCTTGCTTTCGAGATAGATCTTGCTCCCAAATAACTCTACGAGTTTCTTTACAATAGCCAGTCCGAGTCCGGTTCCCTGATAATCTTCGTCCTTGCGGCTCACCTGTACGAACATGTCAAAGATCTTGCCCTGGTCGGCAGGCGCAATCCCAACGCCGTTGTCACTGACCTTAAATTCTATGTAGTGAAAATCCTTGATGGTTTTAATGTGGTTCAAAGCCACGCGCACCGTACCGTTTTTGGTAAACTTGAGTGCGTTGCTGGTAAGGTTCATCATGATCTGCGACAATCGCAATTTATCGCCGATAATCAGCCTCGGGATTCTCTCGTCGATTTCGATGATGAGTTCGTTGTTGTTGTTCTTCGCGATGTACTGTACAGAATTGGTAATGGTCGTCGTGGCTTCGCGTACGTCAAAAGGTTCATTCTCCAGCACGATGCGTTTCTCTTCGATCTTGTTCATCTGCAGGATATCATTGACCAGCGACAACAGGTATTTGGCCGAAAACTTAAGCGAAGTAAGGTTCGTGCTGTTAGACAACTCGGGATGCTCGTCAGAAATCATGTTTGTGATCCCAACCACGCCATACAAAGGCGTTCGCAATTCATGGGTGATCGTCGATACGAATTGTGTTTTGAGTTTCGAGGCTTCTTCGGCTTTCTCCATCGCCTGTTTCAAACCAACGTTGGCCTTTAGTAATTCGCCGTTGATTTTCTTGCGGTACACGTTGGTTCTGTATAAGGTAAAGATCAATACCAATAAAATCACGCAAATCACGATGAATAGTATCGCCACCAATTTGGATTCGTGCAATTTCTGCAACTGCATCTCATTTTCGAGTTCAATGCGCTCGAGCTGGATTTTGTATTCGTCGAGCTCAATCTGGATAGCCGAATTTTCAAGCGCTTTCTTACGCTCTTCAGAATACACAATCTTGTGCAGTGCCTCGCGTTTGTCGCGGTATTGCTTTTCTAACGCATTATCGTGGTATTTCTGGTAGTGTTCGGCGAGATTGTCGTACACATTGACCAGGTAATTATTCATTTCGTTTTCCTCGGCGATAGACACCGCTTTGGCAAAATACGCTTCGGCCAGTTCGCGCTTGCCCATATAACTATTGTAGATACCTGACAGGGAATTGAGCGTAAATCGGGCTTCTTCCTGGCCTTTGGAGTTCACGTAAATCCTAACCTCATTGACGTATCGGATACCCGACTTGAAATCGTCGATCGAGAAATAAGCACTCGCAATATTGAGTTTGGCGTAAGTAATCTGTATCTTATCCCTGGTTTTAAGGGCAAACTCGAGCGAATGTTTGTAGTAGTCAATCCCTTTCTGAACGTCTATATCATTGAAATAATAAGCACTGCCCAAGTTGCCGTACACCCAATTCTTAAGTTGGTTGTCATCGGTCTTCTCGGCATAGGATAGCGCCTTTTGGTAAAATTCAACCGCACGTTTTGACTCTGAGAACTCGTCGTAGATCACGCCAATTGCGTTGTAAGCATGGGCAATCAATCGGTCGTCGTCGATTTTGAACGCGCGTACCAAGGCTTTTTTAGAGAGGTCTATCGCCCTTTCGTACTCGGCATTGCTAAAACTGATACTGGCTTGGTTGATTTGATTCTCAATGCTTTTCTTCTCCGATGCCATCGGCTGAGAAAAAGAAGCAATCCAAAAAAACAACGACAATAACGCAATGTACTTTTTCAACTCGACGGATTAAGCGGTTACACAAAAATAATCCCAACGGTTCAAGTTGGGATTATAGTGGCAAATGTATCAATTTCTGATTAACTTTCTGTATTTAATTCGCTTAGGGGTCAAATCACCTCCGAGGCGTTTCTTTTTGTTCTCTTCATACTCAGAAAAACCGCCTTCAAAATAGTACACTTCGGAGTTGCCCTCAAAAGCGAGGATGTGCGTGCAAATCCTGTCGAGGAACCAGCGGTCGTGCGAAATCACTACCGCGCAACCCGCAAAATTCTCCAAACCTTCCTCGAGTGCGCGCAGCGTGTTGATGTCAAGGTCGTTGGTAGGCTCATCCAGCAGCAAGACGTTTCCTTCTTCTTTCAAAGTCATGGCTAGGTGCAAACGGTTGCGTTCGCCGCCCGAAAGCATCGACACTTTTTTGTTCTGGTCGCTACCGCTGAAGTTGAAGCGCGAAAGGTACGCCCGCGAATTGACCTGGCGTCCGCCCATCATGATGAGTTCCTGGCCGTCGCAGAAGTTTTCCCAGATGGTTTTGTTCACGTCGATATTGGCGTGCGACTGGTCGACATAGGCGATTTTTACAGTCTCGCCGATGGTGAACTCGCCGGCATCCGGTTGCTCCTCGCCCATGATCATCCTAAAGATGGTCGATTTACCGGCGCCGTTTGGCCCGATAATCCCCACAATCCCCGCTTGAGGCAAGGTGAAATTCAAATCATCATAAAGCAATTTTTCACCAAAAGCTTTGGCTACTTTTTTGGCCTCTATGACATTGGTTCCCAGACGTGGCCCATTGGGGATGTAAATCTCTAGTTTTTCGTCGAGTTGTTTCTGGTCTTCATTCAAAAGTTTGTCGTAATTCTGCAGACGCGCTTTCTGTTTGGTCTGGCGGCCTTTGGCTCCTTGCCTAACCCAATCGAGCTCGCGTTCTAAGGTCTTGCGTCTTTTTGAAGCGACTTTCTCTTCCTGCTCCATGCGCTTGGATTTTTGGTCGAGCCATGATGAATAGTTGCCTTTCCACGGAATGCCTTCGCCACGGTCGAGTTCGAGGATCCATCCGGCTACATTGTCAAGGAAGTAACGGTCGTGCGTGACGGCGATTACGGTTCCTGCGTATTGCGCCAAATGCTGCTCTAGCCACAAAACGCTTTCTGCATCGAGGTGGTTGGTGGGCTCATCTAAAAGCAACACATCGGGTTGTTTTAAAAGCAAACGACAGAGCGCCACGCGGCGTTTTTCTCCACCCGACAAGACCTTGATAGGCGTTTCGGGATCGGGTGTGCGCAAGGCATCCATTGCGATTTCTAGTTTCGTGTCAATTTCCCAAGCACCCATAGCATCAATCTTATCCTGCAAATCAGCTTGGCGATCCATGAGTTGCTGCATTTTATCAGGATTCTCATAGACTTCGGGCAATCCGAACTGATCGTTGATTTTGTTGAATTCGTCAAGGACAGCCATCGTTTCGGCTACACCTTCACGCACCACTTCAATGACGGTCTTGTTTTCGTCGAGCTGCGGCTCCTGCTCGAGGTAACCAACGGTATAACCGGGTTGGAACACTACATCGCCCTGATAGTTTTTATCCACACCGGCAATAATGCGCAACAGCGAAGATTTTCCCGATCCGTTGAGACCCAGAATCCCGATTTTGGCTCCGTAGAAGAAGCTCAGATAAATGTTTTTTAGCACTTGCTTGTCGCTGCTCGAGTAGGTTTTTGAAACCTTTTGCATCGAGAATATGACTTTTTTATCGTCTGACATTGTGTATAAATTTTAGAATTGAGATTTTAGATTTTAGATTATACCCTTCCCTTGAGCGAGCTGAAAACCCAGGCGTTAGCCAAAAATCCAACGCCAACAGCGCCAAATCCCCAGCCGGCAGTTTCATTGTATCTGAAAGCGCCCAGACCGATGAGCAGCAATCCCATGATGATCATGATTAAGGTGGCCCAGCCCAATACGGTATTTTTGTTCATTCCCATAGTGTGGTATTTTTTTGAGGAAGCAAATATCGGCAATTTTTAAGTTTTTACCGGCATCCGATCGACGAAAATCTTGCGTAAAAATGATGGTGTTATCCGCTGACCAAAAAGAAGGACCGGGTATCTTTATGAAAGACTGCCAGTGCCGCGTAAATAAATGTGCCGAGCAAATTCGCGGTGAGATCCTTAAGGCTGTTCGGGGTGAGTGGCAGCGGTGGGGCTCCGTTGAAATAATTCTGGAAGAACTCATTGACAATCCCAATGCCGTTAAACGCAACAACCACGAGTAACAATTGCGGCAATGTATTGGACTCACGATTCACAAAAACACGAACGTATATAGACAAGTGCAGGCAAATCACCAGGGCAAACAAAACGTGCTCGAGCGTATTGAGGTGAAAAATCACCGATTCCGAGGCAGACAAAACCTGTGACCGAACCAAAAGAATGTACGCCAAAAAGGAAACGATGACGATGTTGTACAGGGTTTTGTATTGTAGCGCCAGGAACCGTTTGTTGGCATTGAGCCACTCAAACGAAAAATAAAAAACAGTGGCATATACAAACAGCATATTAATCCGGATCAGATAAATCACCAGGAAATACAACAGGAACAACAGCCGGAGCAGATTGGTGTTTTTTAACAGTCGCAACACCATTTTTACTTAAAAATCCCGATAAGCATTTCTTTCATCAAATCGCTAACGGGCAGAGCATTGGCTCCAACACCTTTACTTTTCACATCGATCTGGCGCAAATTGGCCACAATGTTACTTACCTTTTTCATCGGATAATTGCGCAGCGCTACGTCGTAGTCTTTTATAAAAAACGGATTCACCTTAAGCACGGTGGCCACATTCTTAGGATTTTTGTCCTTGAGTCCATGATACAACAACAGGTTCGAGAAGAAGCTGAACACTTGCCCCGTGATGAGCACGATGGGGTTGTCTTTTGGATTGTCGGCGAAATATTGTATGATTTTGTAGGCCTTGAGTTCATTGCGTTCACCAATGGCCTTGCGCAGTTCAAATACGTTGTAATCTTTGCTGAAACCGATGTTTTCCTCGATGTGTTTGGCCGAAATCGCAGTCCCTTGGGGTAAAATAATCTGCAATTTCTCGAGCTCATTGTTGATTTTACTCAAATCGGTTCCCAAAAATTCTACGAGCATCGCCGACGCCTTGGGCTCAATGCTGTAGCCTTTGCCTTGCAGCACGCGCTTGATCCAATCGCCTACCTGATTCTCATACAATTTCTTGCTTTCGTAAACCAGACCGTTCTTCTCTAGCTGCTTGGTGACTTTCTTTCGTTTGTCGAGCGTTTTATATTTGTAACAAAATACTAGCACTGTGGTGGGCATCGGGTTTTCGGCGTAGCTTTCGAGTTTGTCGATGCTTTTGGAGAGATCCTGCGCTTCCTTGACGATGATCACCTGCCGTTCTGCCATCATCGGGTAGCGTTTGGCCGACGAAACGATGTCGTCCATGCTCACATCGCGGCCGTACAACACGGTTTGGTTGAAGCCTTTTTCATCTTCGGACAAGACATTCTGCTCAATATAATCGGAGAGTCGATCTATATAGTAAGGCTCCTCTCCCATCAAAAAATAAATGGGTTTGATGTTTTGGGCTTTGATGTCGTTTACGATTTTGACTACTTCATCCACAGTGAAAAGGTTTGAATTCTGGATTCCAAAAATAGCATTAATTCAAAAGACACCGCACGATTACGGCTATGAGTTATTCACCATCCCGAAACATTTCTTCACACGACCAATCCATGGAACAATCCGATTTAAATTTTGTTTCTTTGCCCCATGCAGCCACTCGAGTTCAATACGTATGACTTTCGCTTTCGGGAAACCCACGGAAAAGTGAGCATCTTTGATGAAATCCGTCGCAAATTCATTATCCTCACACCCGAGGAATGGGTTCGCCAGCACGTGGTGCAGTATTTTTTGAAGCAGAAAAATTATCCAAAATCACTGATCAACGTCGAAAAATTGCTCAAAATCAACGGGATTACCAAACGGTACGACGTCGTGGTTTTTAATACAGACGGCAGTATTTTAATTTTGGTAGAATGCAAGGCGCCAGAAGTCAAGGTCTCGCAAGCCACCTTCGACCAGATTGCGCGTTACAACCTCACAATGAAAGCGCAATACCTCATGGTGACCAACGGCCTTAATCATTACTTTTGCCAAATGGATTTCATAAACGAAAAATACAATTTCCTACGCGATCTCCCGGGTTACAAAGCCTTAAACCCTGAACCTTGAACCCTGAACCTATGAAACTAGCAGTCGTCATACTCAACTGGAACGGGAAAAATTTATTGGAGCAATTCCTGCCATCGGTTGTTGCGTTTTCTGTGGGAGCAGATATTTACGTAGCCGACAATGCCTCTACCGATGATTCTGTTGCTTTTGTCAAGGCCAATTTCCCGTCGGTAAAAATCATAGCCAACGCGCAGAATTTTGGGTTTGCGCAAGGGTACAATGAAGCCTTGCAGCTCGTCGACGCCGATATTTTTGCATTGGTCAACTCTGACGTCGAAGTTACAGAACACTGGCTCGGACCCATCATCGACACTTTCCAAATCGAACCCGAAACGGCCATCATCCAACCCAAGATACGCGACTACAAAAAAAAGGAATATTTTGAGTATGCCGGTGCTGCCGGAGGTTTTATAGACCGTTACGGCTATCCCTTTTGCCGCGGACGCATCTTTGACAACATAGAGAAAGATACGGGGCAATACAATGATAATTGTGAGATTTTCTGGGCGTCGGGCGCGTGCTTTTTTATCCGGAGTGCCGTTTACCGGGAGTTGGGCGGATTCGATCCCGATTTCTTTGCGCACCAGGAAGAGATTGACTTGTGTTGGCGAGCGTTCAATAAAGGATACCAAGCAAAGTATACAGGCAGCTCGACGGTCTACCACGTAGGTGGTGCAACGTTGCAACAGGGCAATCCCAGAAAGACCTTTTTGAACTTTCGCAATTCATTGCTCATGCTCACCAAAAATTTGCCGCAGTCACTACTGTTTCGAGTCATTTTCATGCGTGTCTGCCTCGACGGACTCGCCGGTATCCAATTCCTGTTAAAAGGAAAACCTGCGCATTGTATGGCTATCGTCAAAGCCCACTTTTCGTTCTACGCAAAATTTTGGACATCGACTAGAAAAAGAAGACCACCGCAATCGGGGAAATATTATAGGGTAACGAGTATCGTATTTTCGTATTTCATTAAGAAAACCCATACCTACGACGGGCTTTTTTAACAATAGTTTAAGTTTAAGCCGTGGCGCGATAGCAGTTTAAAGCCCTAAATTTGTAATTCAACTTAATATAATCCTTATGAAAAGAATCCTTTTAGCACTATCTGTAGTTGCATTGCTGGCCACATCGGCTTGTGGAACCAAGAAAAAACTGGCCGAATGCGAGTCTAAGAACAAAGAAATCCAGGATCTGCTCAACACGGCAACGGTAAAACTCAATACTTGCCTGAGCGAAAAGGAAGCAATGAATGCCCAATTGGATTATCTCAAGAAGAACAATTCCGACCTGATCAACAACATGGGTAACATGACCACGCTTTCTACAAAAGGTGCACAGAATATTGAAAAAGCGCTCGAGTCGATGAAGGAAAAAGACCTTAAAATTACACGTCTTCAAGACGCACTCACCAAAAAAGACAGCGTTACTCTGGCTTTGGTTACAAGTCTTAAAAAAGAAGTGGGCATTTCGGACCCCGATATCCAGGTCAATGTTGAAAAAGGTGTCGTGTTCATCTCCATCGCCGACAAATTGCTTTTCAAAAGCGGCAGCTATATGGTGAGCGACCGAGCCAAAGAAGTCTTGGCCAAAGTAGCCAAAGTGGTCAACAGCAAACCTACTTTTGAGTGTATGGTGGAAGGCCACACCGATAATGTTCCATACAAATCAAATGGCGTATTGCTTGACAACTGGGATTTGAGCGTAAAACGGTCTACTTCTATCGTTCGTGTACTTACCGAGCTAGGCGTACAACCCAAACAACTTATCGCAGCCGGACGTGGCGAATACGTACCATTGGTTGACAACAACTCTTCAGACAACCGCCAAACCAACCGCAGGACAAGGATTGTCGTGATGCCTAAGATTGATGAATTTTATGAGATGATCGAGAAGGAAATGAAAAACCTTACCGGAAAGTAATTGACATTGTACAATTGATAATTGATAATTTTTTCCACTACGTTACAAACCGTTCGGCTGTGCATCGGGTGATAATTATTAGTGAAGCGCTTCGAGAGGAGCGCTTTTTATTTGATACCATAATTTAGCGGTAGTTGGTTCCCTACACGCTTGCTGCCAAATTCACCGAGAAAAAAAATGCGTTCAAGGCTAGAATAATTGCCCAGATAGTCAATTAAAAATTGGTCGGTCTTAAAAGTAAGGCGAGAACGCTCCCGGTCATTGTAGAGAATATTGTAAAATATCTCTGTGTCCTTTGCAGTCACTTTGTTGACTTTAATGTTTTTCATGCCATCGCTATCTGTAATTACAAAACAATCCGCCGGATTTCGGGCAAGTCCTTCCTTATATAGAACAAATTTGTTTTCAAAAAGCGAATCGCTTGCAAGGCTTCTGAAAAAATGAAGCGTAGAGCCCAAATAGCTTTCTTCGCGCCGCTGCAGTATTTCCTTATCAGAGCCTGTTTCCTCAAATCTTGAATAACCAGAATAAAATATACTGCTGATATCAGACGATGAGATACTTGTCTTTTTGAAAGCCAATTCGAATCGAACCAATTCGTAGGTGATCTGATAACCCAAATACGGGTTCTCGATAATTAGTGGCTTGTCGGCAAACCCTTGCAATGTATTCGAGCTTTTGTCGTAGACAAAGTAGATATCGTCTTCATTGGCGATGACGGCTTTCCTTGCGGCTTTAGAAACCCCTAAAAACTGTTCCCTAAAAATCTTAAGTTTTTCCTTTCTGCTGAAAAGCTGATTGCCTGTTACGGTTACCTCTTTCAGTTTGTTCTGTTCCTCCTCTAGCACGACAATGAGTTTTTTACCCAGGTCATAATCTTGGATGTATTGCGTTTTGTAACCCACGTAACTCACTACAAGTGATAGATTTACTTTGGTATTCACAACGAAACTAAAATTGCCTTCGCTGTCGGTAATCGTGGCAATGGATGAATTGTCAAAGTAAACATTCGCACCGGGAAGCGGCGTATTGCCAGCGTCAAGAACAACACCTTGAAGGTTTTGTGCAAACCCGACAGCGGCAAACAAAAAAGCTAAAAACGCTTGGAGGACTTTCATGCTCAAAAAATATCCGGATCACCCTTACCTTCCCTAACCACAACCGGTTCATGTCCGGATAAATCAATAATGGTCGAGCCGACATTATCGCCGTAACCACCATCAATCACCACATCTACCAGGTTTTGCCATTTCTCGAAGATCAGTTCGGGATCGGTAGAATACTCCAAAACAGCGTCATCGTCATGGATTGAAGTAGACACAATCGGATTGCCCAACATCTTTACGATTTCTAAAGCGATATTGTTGGCCGGGACGCGAATCCCTACCGTGGTTTTCTTCTTGAACTCTTTGGGCAGGCTATTGTTTCCTGGTAAGATAAACGTATAAGGACCAGGCAATGCGCGTTTGAGCAATTTAAAAGTTGAGGTGTCGATCTGCCGCACATAGTCCGAAAGGTTACTCAAATCATAACAGACAAACGAGAAATTCGCTTTCTCGAGCTTGATGCCCTTGATCTTTGCGATGCGTTCCAAAGCCTTAGAATTGGTAATATCACAACCCAAACCGTAGACCGTATCGGTTGGATAAATCACAAGTCCGCCATTGCGCAATACCTCAACCACCTTTTTAATGGCGGCTTCGTTGGGTTTGTCTTCGTATATTTTGATGAATTGGCTCATTTGGGAGGATTCAAGGTAAAAGTTTCAAGGGGCAGGGTTCAGGGTTTTGAAAACCGCAGGCAACCTGAATCTAATTTATACAAAATTGGATTATAAAATGTTATGTTTTACCGTTTTGTCGGTATAGTTTTCAACGAACACTAGATTGTATTATAACGGCGATCTTTCGAATCGTCCAAGTATTCAATTAACCTGAATCCTGTACCCTATCCAATCACATCCAGCTTTGCAAACCGCAACAGCAATTTCTTAATCCCGCCCACTTCAAACCTGATCTCGGCTTTCTTATCGGCACCCACACCCTCCAGGTTCATGACCTCGCCTTTGCCAAAACGTTCGTGCATCACGACATTGCCCACGGTGAGCTTGCTGTCAAAAAGGTTCGCAGCCGCCGGTGCATTGCCAGATACGGGTTTGAGCTTGCGGATGCCCAAATCGGGTTTCGGGTCATTGTCTGTGATGTACTTGGGCGGCGTGCCTGCAACAGGTTTCGATAACCGCAATTTTGATTTGTCTACATCGCCAAAAATATCGGTATCGATCATGGGTTTGTATCGGTAGTTGTTTTCCTCGCCCGACAGATATTCCAGATACTGCCCGTCTATTTCATTAATGAAACGCGACGGCTCGCTATCAGTGAGTTTGCCCCAGCGGTAACGCGATTGCGCATACGTAAGATACGCTTGTTTCTCTGCCCGAGTGAGCGCCACATAAAACAACCGGCGTTCTTCTTCGAGTTCGCTTCTCGTACTCATACTCATCGCGCTCGGAAACAGGTCTTCCTCCATCCCAACAATAAACACATACGGGAATTCGAGTCCTTTGGCCAAGTGAATCGTCATCAGCGCTACCCGATCGTCATCGCCGGTATCATTGTCGGCGTCGGTGGCCAGGGCAACGTCTTCCATGAACTCTGATAAGGCACCGCGCGCACCGTCTACTTCTTTCTGGCCTTCGGTAAAATCCTTGATCCCGTTAAGCAATTCTTCTATGTTCTCGATCTTGGCGACGCCTTCGGGTGTACCATCTTTCTTGAGTTCCTGCACCAATCCGGTCTTTTTGGCCACGTGGTCGGCCATGAAAAACGCATCGTGGTTTTGGTTGAGCACCTGGAAACTCTGGATCATCGTCACAAAATCCTGCAACCTGTTCTTGGTGCCCGAGTTGAGTTTGAGGTCGATCTTATCGATGTTCTGCATCACCTCAAAAATAGAACGCTTGTAATGGTTGGCCGCAATCGTGAGTTTTTCAACGGTGGTGTCGCCGATGCCTCGCGCCGGATAATTGATCACGCGCACCAATGCCTCCTCGTCTTTCGGGTTGAGCACCAAACGCAAATAACACAACACATCCTTGATTTCCTTGCGCTGGTAAAACGACAAGCCGCCGTAAATGCGGTATGGGATGTCGCGTTTGCGCAGTGCATCCTCCATGGCACGCGATTGGGCGTTGGTTCTATAAAGGATTGCAAATTTATTGTTGGGCAAATGCTCACGGATTTTTTCCTCCCAGATGGTACTGGCTACAAAACGGCCTTCCTCGCCATCGGTGATGCTGCGGTTGACTTTGATGCGGTTGCCCGAATCATTGGCCGTCCAGACGATTTTATCGAGCTTGACTTTGTTTTTATCGATGATGGAGTTGGCCGCTTCGACGATATTCTTGGTCGACCGGTAATTCTGTTCGAGTCGGTACATTTTTACATTCTCATAATCCTTCTGGAAGTTGAGGATGTTGTTGATGTTGGCGCCGCGAAAAGCATAAATACTCTGCGCATCGTCGCCCACGACACAGATGTTTTGGAAACGGTCAGACAACGCCCGTACAATCAGGTATTGCGAATGGTTGGTGTCTTGGTACTCATCCACCAAAATGTAACGAAAACGGTCCTGGTATTTGGCCAGGACATCAGGGAAACGGTTGAGCAATTCGTTGGTCTTGAGCAGTAAATCGTCAAAATCCATGGCGCCCGCCTTGAAACAACGTTCTACGTATTGCTCGTAGATTTCACCGAGTCGCGGCTTTTTAGACATGGCGTCGGCTTCCTGCAATTCGGGGTTGTTGAAATAAGCCTTGACGGTAATCAGGCTGTTTTTGTATGAAGAGATGCGACCCAGGATTTGCTTGGGTTTATAGACATCCTTGTCGAGCTGCATTTCCTTGATGATCGCCGAAATCAATCGCACGCTGTCCTGGGTGTCGTAAATGGTAAAATTCGACGGATAACCGAGCTTGTCGGATTCCGATCGCAAGATCCGCGCAAACACCGAGTGGAAGGTCCCCATCCAAAGGTTCTTGGCCTCGGACGCACCCACAATCTGCGCGATACGGCTTTTCATTTCGCGCGCCGCCTTGTTGGTAAAAGTAAGCGCTAAAATAGAGAACGCGTCTACACCCTGGCTCATGAGGTAAGCAATCCTAACGGTAAGCACGCGGGTTTTCCCCGATCCGGCGCCCGCGATGATAATCATGGGTCCGTCTTTCTGTAATACTGGCTGTTGTTGGGCTTCGTTGAGTTGGCTTATAATGTGTTGCATAGTCGTTTGGAAAACTCAAAAGTAAACATTTCAGCGCGAATTGCGAAACCGATTATTGTTAATCAGGAAAGTAAAAATTGCCGTGCGGCGGGTTTATTTTACCGTGGCATTTTCGGCCTTCTCGAGAGCATCAATTATTTTTTCCTCTTCTGCTGTGAGCACGATGGCGTTGTTTTTCTGCCAGAATTTACCGTTCATGTGCGTGGGTTTGTTATATAGGTATTTCTTTTTGTAGACCTCTTTTTTATTGTAGGTCATGTCGTCTTTTTCAAAATTGGTCACAATCAGGTCACTCCTGGATTCGGATATTTCCTGGAATTTTTTAGTCCACATTTTGTATTTGACGAACCTGTTGTTGTAAGACAGTTCATAATTGTTGTTGGTCATTTTGTAAACCGCCTTGAACCGCGTATCGAGAACAGCCACATGCAAACCCAAAAGGCTTACGGTTCTTGGAAACTGCTTGTGGGAGTCGGCAAAATGCAAATCAACGTCATAAATTAATTTGGTTTTAGGGTCATAAATAACCGCGCCTTCAAACAACGTCTTTTCGATTTCAGTTTTGGGCTCGATGATAATAACGAACCATTCACTGCCGTCGGTATTCTTCCTTGATTTCAACGTGAGATCGTAATTCTTTACATTCTTGTCCCTTAAGATGTTCTTTTCTAAAAATTCAAAACTGTAACTGTTGAAAATGCCATACTGTACGTTGAGCGTTGGGCTCAACTGATCGTCCTGGTCCTCATTGGTTGGCGTCAGGGAAAAAGAACGGTTCTGTTTGACGATAAGTTCAGATTTTGTCTTCTTGGCATCTCCGCTCGCGTGATAATCGAGCAACGCGTCAGAGAATTTCTTGTATTGTCCGTCTACTTTTACAAATTCGCGGTAGTAGGTATGCAGCACAACCGGCTTATTGAACCGCGCTTTAGAAACGATAATTGCCTCCTGCAACAGTTGCGTCAACGGAATTTTGGTCACCATCACTTCCTCAAGCACTTCCTCGCTGGGCTCTAGTGCGATGGTTTTGGTGGCCTCGCCAAACTCGGATGCTGGCATTTTGTACGTCTTATAGCCGATACAACTGATAATAACCGTTTGTGATCTGGAAACCGAAAGCTGGAAAATACCTTCTTCATTGGTAATGGTCCCCATACCCGATTTTTCTATTCCCACCGACGCGGCAATAACCGGCTCGTGGGTTACGGCATCTTCAACCAGCCCGCGCGCGGCAAACTGTTGTGAAAAGGAGGCATGACTTAACACTAAAAAAAAGAGGGTGTAAAAATATTTCATCGCTAATGGTTTTGGCTAATTTAACTATTCTGTTAAATACAGGCTAAACTTCACAAAGATTTTGTTTCGATTATTGACTAAAATCTTATTTTTGCGCACCAGCCATAAGGCCGGGCTCAGGAATCAAATCAAATTTTCAAATGGATACGACCAAAATCATCGAATTGCTATCTTACACCTTGCCCGCGCTCATCACCGGAGCTGTAGCCTACTATTTCTTCCAGATGCATACCAAAAATGAAGAAGGCCGCCGCCGTTTTGTGCTCCAGAAAGAACTACAGAAAAATGCCTTGCCTTTACGGTTACAGGCTTATGAACGCATGGTTTTATTTCTCGAGCGCATCAACCCTACCAAACTCTTAATCAGGATTACACCAATCTCAGAAAATAAAAACGACTACGAGAACTACGTCATCGCGCAGATTGAGCAGGAATTCGAGCACAACCTTACCCAACAGATCTACATGTCAGACGAATGCTGGACGATTATCATGACTGCCAAAAACGCCACGATACAAATGATCCGCAAGGCTGCCATGAGCGAACGCGTAGACAGCGCCGATAAATTGCGCGAGGTGATCCTGAGTGACCTTATGGAGAAATCTACACCGAGTAGCGCCGCGTTGAGTTATTTGAAGAACGAACTCAAGGAATTTTTATAATCCTATAAGGCTTTATACAACACAGATTTCACAAATGCCACAGATTTTTTCTCCTAATCTGTGGCATTTGTGAAATCTGTGTTTATTTTCTACCTCGAATAATTCGGTGCTTCCTTAGTAATGGTCACATTGTGCGGATGGCTTTCTGTAATTCCGCTGGATGTAATGCGTACAAAACGGGCGCTTTCCTGTAAGGTTGGGATGTCCTTAGAACCGCAATATCCCATTCCGGCGCGCAATCCGCCGATGAATTGCTGCATGCTTTCGTTGAGCTCGCCTTTGTAGGGCACACGACCCACAATACCTTCGGGGACGAGTTTTTTGATATCGTCTTCTACATCCTGAAAATAGCGGTCCTTTGAACCTTCCTGCATCGCCTCTACCGAGCCCATGCCTCTATAAGATTTAAATTTTCGGCCTTCAAAAATAATGGTTTCGCCAGGCGATTCCTTGGTTCCTGCAAGTAACGAACCCATCATTACACTATCTGCTCCAGCCGCAATCGCTTTGGGAATGTCGCCCGTATAACGGATTCCGCCATCGGCAATGACCGGAACGCCACTGCCTTTGATTGCGGCTGCGACTTCTATGACGGCAGAAAACTGCGGGAATCCAACACCGGCAACTACACGGGTTGTACAAATCGAACCTGGCCCGATGCCCACTTTTACACCGTCGGCTCCATTAGAAACAAGAAACTTGGCGGCTTCGGCTGTGGCAATATTCCCTACAATCACATCGATTTGCGGGAATTTTGATTTGACTTCCTTGAGTACGTTGACTACACCTTCGGTATGCCCGTGCGCGGTATCGATGATGATCGCGTCGACACCTGCATTTACCAATGCTTCGGCTCTTTTTACCGCATCGGCAGTGATGCCAATGGCAGCAGCCACGCGCAAACGCCCAAAGGTATCTTTGTTGGCTATTGGTTTTTGGGTGAGTTTGGTGATGTCGCGAAAAGTGATCAGTCCGACTAATTTGTAGGCCGAATTGACTACGGGCAATTTTTCAATCTTGTAGCCTTGCAACACCACTTCGGCTTGTTCGAGCGAGGTACCTTCTGAAACCGTGACGATGTTTTCGCTGGTCATGACCTCAACAATGGGACGTGCGCTGTTTTTCTCAAAACGCAAATCGCGGTTGGTCACGATACCTTTGAGTTTACGGTCTTCATCCACGATGGGAATGCCGCCGATACCAAATTCCTTCATGGCGTTCTTGGCGTCGGCAACGGTAGCGGTGAGTGGTAAAGTGACCGGATCGATGATCATGCCCGATTCGGCGCGTTTCACTTTTCTCACTTTTGCAGCCTGCTGCTCGATGGTCATGTTTTTGTGCAACACACCGATGCCACCTTCCTGCGCCATGGCGATTGCCATCGAACTTTCGGTAACGGTATCCATGGCCGCCGAAACAATGGGAACATTGAGCGTGATGTTTCTGGAAAATTTGGATTGGATACTGACTTCGCGCGGAAGTACGTTGGAGTAATTGGGGACTAACAGTACGTCATCGTATGTTAAACCTTCGCCGATAATCTTGGAGTTGTGTGCAATCATTGCAATTTGTCGTTGTAGTTAAATTGCATGCAAATGTAGTCAATTAACAATTAAAAATGCACAATTAATTGGGCGATTTGTCAGAGATTTAGGAAGGAGAAAATGGGGTTAATAAATTATCTTATTTCGAGCGAGAAAATTGGATTCCTACCCTTTGGTTTATTATTGCATAGTGTGACCAAATTAGCCACTGTGATCCTACCACAAATTGACATGTTAGCCGAATTGGCGTCTACTTACCCTTAGATTTAACACCTATAATTAGCAGCCACAGACAAATCCCTATTTCACCAATGCTCGCGGGCAAACTAACGAATTTAGAAATTCCGAGTGCTGCGTAATCCTCAATTAGGATGTCGCCGGTAAGGTTGGTTAAATAACCCAAACAACCTAGCATCAGCAAAACACCTAAACTTTTAGGCAGAAAACCCGATTGATACACGAGGTAGCCAAACGGAAAGAGCCAAAGTCCCCAAAATAGCGTAGTGATCAGGATGCCGTTCTCGTACTGATTGAGGTAAAACATGACTTGGTTTTCTAATACCGGAGTGGTGTAATGATGGGGTTGATTACCAGGGTTGATCAGAGAAAGCACGGCCAATTTGTGCTGCAGGTTCATGAAAGCTACAGGGACGCTGACCATGGCCAAAACGACCATAATCCTGGCCTGAAATTCGTTGACCTGACGTAGTAATTTGTACAAAAAAATGGGTAAAAACAGGAAAGCAGTATAGCAAACCATGCTGCTCAAGATGCCCGTACGGAATAATGTTTCTGAAGCGGTGATGTTCTTAAAAGTCAAAGCCGCATTATCCCAAACAAAAAGTGTTTTCGGGACATAGGCCAAACTATAGATTCCTGTGAGTACCACCACTAAATAAAGCAGTCCCGATACGCGCGCGGTTGTTTTATCTGACATCATAATTTGGATTTTAGATAGAGACGATGCTACTAATTCGTTGTTACAACGTCAATGATTTAGTGGTATTCCCCGAATAGTTTTGTCGCCTCGTTATAAGCACTTTCAAAACTCATCGCGTGGAGGTTGGAATCGTCTTTTGCAGCCGTGAAATAAGACAATAACTTTTCTGTTGGCATATTGCCTGTGAGCTGGTCGGTAGCCATCGGGCAACCGCCAAAACCTTGTATCGCACCATCATAACGGCGGCAACCTGCATGGTAAGCAGCATCTATTTTCTCGTGCCATTTGTTGGGTGTGGTGTGCAAATGGGCTCCAAATTCAATCTGCGGATATTTAGGAATCAGGTTGGAGAACAAATAAGTAATGACTTCGGGCGTAGAACTGCCTACGGTATCAGAAAGCGATAGGATTTTGACGCCCATATTGGAGAGTTTCTCGGTCCACTCCCCCACAATCTCAACATTCCAGGGATCGCCATATGGATTGCCAAAACCCATAGAAAGGTAAGCGACGACTTCTTTGTTCTTGCTATCGGCGATGTTGAGAATTTCTGCCAAGGTCACGAGTGATTCGGCGATGGTTTTGTGTGTGTTGCGCATCTGGAAGTTCTCAGAAATTGAAAACGGGAAGCCCAAATACTGGATTTCAGGATGTGTCGCAGCAGTTGCCGCGCCTTGTGTATTGGCAATAATAGCAAGTAGTTTACTTTGGGTTTGCGATAAGTCGAGCTGCGCAAGAACCTGGGCGGTGTCCTGCATCTGCGGAATGGCTTTGGGCGATACAAAACTGCCAAAATCTATGGTGTCAAAACCAACGCGCAACAGCGACTGGATGTAGTCTACCTTGCGCTGTGTGGGAATAAACGGCTTAATGCCTTGCATGGCATCGCGCGGACATTCGATTATTTTGATTGGCTTCATAGGTGCCCAAAGATAACAAAGAATTGGATTTTACCATAAAGACGTTACCGATTTGATAAAATAAATTACACTGTTTTAAATTTTTAGAAGTTGAATTTATTACACAAATAAGGAATAATTTAAAATATTACGCAAAATGGTAATAATTAAAAATATTACGTAATATTGTAATATAGTAAATTCTATATACCTTTGAATATGACCAGTATTATCACAGGAGACATTATCAATTCGCGCAAGCAACCCACCAAGAATTGGATCGACGGGCTCAAGCAACTGTTAGGGACGATTGGGCAAAGTCCCCAACAATGGGAAATTTACCGCGGCGACGAGTTTCAGCTTGAAGTGGCCAACCCCGAACAAGCACTGCTGATGGCTTTCAGGATCAAGGCTTACCTGCGCACGCTGCAACTCGACGCGCGCATGAGTATCGGCTTTGGCGATAAAACCTATGACTCGGGAAAAATATCAGAAAGCAACGGGAGCGCATTTGTCCGCTCGGGCGAGCTTTTTGAACTGCTGAAGAAACAGAAGATCACACTCGCCATCCACAGCGCCAATCCCGATTTTGATGCCGATATAAACCTCATGTTGCGGCTTGGGTTGATTTTCATGAACCATTGGCTCGTACAATCGGCCGAATTTGTGGTCGCAGCACTCGAATATCCCAACGATTCCCAGGAAGAAATCGGCCAAAAACTCGGCATCAACCAAGCCGCCGTAAGCAGAAGGCGCAAACGGGCACAATTTGACCTGCTCCTGGATCTGGACGCCCATTTCAGGAAAAAAATCAAACACCTCACGCCATGATCTTATTTGTAAAATTGCTGCTGGCCCATTTGCTGGGCGACTTTGTATTGCAGCCCAATTCATGGGTCGCCGACAAGGAGGACAAAAAAATCGAAAGCATTTACCTCTACAAACACATCGCCATCCACGGGTTATTGATTTTTTTAATTGTCGCACAATCGGATTTTTGGTGGTGTGCCTTGGTATTGGCTATCTCACATGGCGCCATCGACGCACTCAAGTTGTACCTTCAAAATCAAAAGACCAAACGCATTTGGTTTATCCTTGACCAGCTTTTGCATTTGGCGGTCATTGGCGGGATTTGCCTGCTGTGGTACAAAGTCGATTTTACAAAATATGAAATTGACAACCGCTTCTGGATTTACGCTACGGCTGTTTTGTTGATGACCACGCCGGCATCTATCGTCATTAAAAATATAATTTCGATCTGGACTCCCAATGAAAACGGTGCCAAGGAAGCCGATTTGCAAAACGCAGGCAAATACATCGGCATCCTCGAAAGACTTTTTGTGTTTTTCTTTGTAGCGACGGGAAACCTTACTTCTATTGGTTTTCTCATGGCGGCCAAATCGATCTTCCGTTTTGGCGACCTCACGCAATCCAAAGATCGCAAGCTTACAGAATACGTACTGATTGGCACCTTAATTAGTTTTGGAACCGCAATCGGCACGGGATTTTTGGTTCAATATGCCTTAAAGCTGCTCTAAGATCGCTTTATTGATCGCTTTGATTAAGGCTGGCCCTTCGTAGATGAATCCGGTGTAAAGCTGTACCAGGCTTGCTCCGGCCTCGAGTTTCTCGATCGCATCCTGAGCCGTGTGAATGCCTCCGACTCCGATAATCGGGAACGCTTTGTTGCTTTTCTCAGACAGGAAGCGGATTACCTCGGTGGCGCGTTGGGTTAATGGCTTGCCCGACAATCCGCCTGCTTCGTTCTTGTACTCTGATTGCAAACCGTCGCGCGACAATGTTGTATTGGTTGCGATGACACCCGCAATTTTTGTGATTTTGACGATGTCTATGATGTCAAGCAATTGATCGTTTGTCAAATCAGGTGCGATTTTAAGCAGGATGGGCTTGGGCTTGAGCTTGGTGTTGTTCTTGTCCTGAAGGATTTGCAGCAGCGCTGTAAGCGGTTCCTTATCCTGCAAAGCCCTCAGGTTTGGTGTGTTGGGCGAACTCACGTTGACCACAAAATAATCGACCACATCGTACAAAGCGTCGAAGCAGATTTCATAATCGGAAGCAGCTTGCTCATTGGGTGTGTCTTTATTTTTACCGATGTTACCGCCAATGAGCACATTCGTGTTTGTCTCGAGTCGATCGGCTGCAGCCCACACGCCCCCGTTGTTGAAACCCATACGATTGATAATGGCCGAATCGGCACGAAGCCTGAACAAACGCTTCTTGGGATTGCCGTCCTGCGGTTTGGGTGTCAGCGTCCCGATTTCGATAAACCCGAATCCAAATTGGGCGAGCTCCTTGTAGAGCTTGGCATCCTTGTCAAATCCTGCTGCAAGTCCTACCGGATTTTTGAATTTGAGCCCGAAAACTTCGGTTTCCAAACGTTTGTCCTCGACGGTATACATCATTTGTACTACCCAAGAAAAACCCGGAATTCGGGATAGGAAACGGATGCCGGAAAAAGTGAAATGGTGTACTTTTTCGGGGTCGAACCAAAAAAGTATCGGGCGAATGAGCAATTTGTACATGTTGGTGTTGTTGTACTGCAAAATTAAAAATTAGCGAACAGCATCGCCGTTTTGTTAGCTGTTTTTTTTTACCTTTCGTCTTTAAATTTACACGCCATGAAATGGGAAACCAAGATTATACGCCACAAAGGCCTCAAACGGATTGCCGTAATATTTGCTTATACCGAGGCGCTCGAACAGGAAATCAGAACGTTTGAAGACGCACATTGGAGCAGCAGCAAGCGCTGTTGGCACGTCCCTTTTACACAGGAAAACCTGGACCTTTTTGGAATGGAAGTCCCACCACCACGCGTGCCCAACGACGAAGGCATTCTGGCCGTGGAGCGTTTTTCTCGCTGGATGCATTCTAAACGCTATAGCGCCAATACAATCAAGACGTATACCGATGCGTTGAAGTCTTTCTTAAGTCATTTTAATGAGAAACCCTTTAGTGAGATCAACAATGAGGACGTGATTTCTTATAACAATGACTACATATTGGCCAATGATCTTTCGCCCTCTTTCCAGAACCAAATCGTCAATGCAATTAAACTTTTCTTTAGCTCCTGTCAGGATACTATTATAGAAATCGACAAAATACACCGTCCCAAACGTTTCAAACTGCTTCCCAATGTTTTGAGCAAACAAGAGGTCAAGCAGATATTGAACGCGCACGGGAACATCAAACATCGCGCGATGCTAAGCCTGGTATACAGTTGCGGACTGCGAAGTAGCGAGCTGTTGTCACTGACACCACAAGACATCGATTCTAAAAGAAACCTGGTTCTCGTTCGCCAGGCCAAAGGCAACAAGGATCGAATTGTGCCGCTTAGCCCCAAAATCCTCGAGCTGCTCAGGGAGTATTATCAGTTTTACAAACCCAAACGATACCTTTTTGAAGGGAATGGCGAAGGTAAACAATACGACGCCCGAAGCTTACAGGCCGTTATAAAGTTTGCGGCCAACAAGGCAGGTATTGGCAAACCGGTAACCTTGCATTGGCTCAGACACAGCTACGCCACCCATTTGCTGGAAAGCGGAACCGACCTTCGCTACATCCAGGAGCTACTGGGCCACAACAGCAGCAAAACCACCGAAATATACACACACGTCAGCACCAAAAATCTCCAGCATATCAGAAGCCCGTTTGACGATTTATAGTATTTATATCATATATTTGGCTGCAAGTACATATTCCTATTAAATTTCGCATGTCTATTTTGATGTTGGGAGGATGGTGAAATTTTGGTTCGGGTATATGTGAGTTATGCAAGACCAGCTAGCGCAACGAAAACTTAATTATTTTCTCCGTTGTCGAAAATTTAAATTCCTTTGCTTCGCAAATTCTTAAAT
>Ga0138256_10000892_pt1 | contig 32164 bp, 26 predicted proteins | sample KNB2016incub_MG_FD_105486 | JGI IMG/M metagenome (GOLD analysis project Ga0138256, IMG submission 105486) | Active sludge microbial communities from wastewater in Klosterneuburg, Austria - KNB2014incub_MG | ecosystem: Engineered > WWTP > Activated sludge > Unclassified | place: Austria... | reverse complement strand
GCCAACCATTGATATGATCGAAGCAGAAGTCAAAAAACTTAACATCGACCTACTGATTCTTGGAAGTCATAAACACGGCTTCCTCTATGAGACTTTTATTGGTAACACCGCGATGCGCATTATAAAAGAATTATCTATTCCAGTAATGATTGTTCCATTACCTGAATAACCAACACTTAGCCTTAACCCTATCTCCTACTTAGCCTTCGCCTCAGCCTTCGCCTTAGCTTTAGCTTTTTTACTTCTTCTTCAAAATAATGGCATCAATGTTTTTCTCCTTCACCATCTGATTAAAAGCCGGCAGCATTTCTGCTTTTATCTTTTCAAATTTCCCCAATTCTGCATCGATCAGTCCTTCCAATTCTTTTCTCACTTCGAATGCCTGATCAGTTGGTGGATAGTCACCATTGCCCAGAATACTATTCAGGTAAGCAAGTTTATTGGTTAAACGTACTGGAAAGTTGAGAGGATCCTGGCTACTTCTGTTTTTGGTCTGATAAAGTGTTTCTTCAATATCGGTTATCAGGCTATCAATATGTTTGATTTCGTTTACCAGAACCGTATCTTCTTTAACGCGCTCTTTGTAGTTATTGAGTTGTGCCCGGATATCCCTGATTTCAATGATGACTTCATGCGCCTCTGTGATTTTATCGCGGACCTCGCTGGCAAAATTGTGGTACTGCAAATAATTTTCTGAGGTTGCGGATGACCTCGGATCTTTTAATATAGTAAAGTTCTTCTGTAGGATTGAATCGTTATAGTTTATCTCCACCCTGTATGCTCCCGGAATCGCCATTGGCCCGCCCATTTCAGCTGCCCACATCACCATGCCGTCAAAACGTTTTGCCGGAGAATAACGCAGTTTCCAGTTAAATGTATTCATTCCTTTTTTAGGGGTAAGTTGATAAGCTTTTTCATTATGATTTGTGCTGTATTTTACGACTGTATCTCCATGCATATCAAATAAAGTAATGGACAACGTATCTTCTTTTTTTAGATCCCCGGGCAAGTTGTAAAAGGCCATTAACCCACCCGCATAATTCGTTCCTGTTTCCACGCTTTTGTACGAAGATCCTGTCATGCGATAGGTCTCTGCAGGTTGAAATAACTGGTATTTCGCTTTTGAAGAATTGATAAGCTGATGCAATTGAACGAGATCATCCATGATCCAGAAGCTCCTCCCTTGCGTGGCTGCAATGAGATTATTGTTTTTTATGGTTAAATCTGTAATGGGTACAAGAGGTAAATTAAGTTGGAAGGGTTGCCAATGATCACCATCATCAAAACTGATGTACATCCCGTATTCAGTTCCGGCATAAAGGATCCCTTTCGATTCCGGGTCGGACCGAATCACCCTGGTGAAATGGTTATCGGCAATACCGGTATTGATTATTTGCCAGGTCTTTCCATAATCTTTTGTTCTTAACAAATATGGCTTGTAATCACCCCACTTGTACATCGTGGCAGCTACATAACAACCACCATCTGAATGAGGATCAGGCTCAAGACTATTGATTTGTATCCACTCCGGCAGAAAGGATGGTGTTACATTAGACCAGTTTGTCCCACCATCTCTGGAAATATGGATGAGTCCGTCATCACTTCCGGTCCAGAGAAGATCTTTTATTCTTGGACTTTCGGCAGCAGCAAAAATGGTGCAATAATATTCCACAGAAGTATTGTCTTTTGTGATAGGCCCTCCTGATGAATGAAGTTTGGAGGAGTCATTCCGTGTGAGATCAGGACTGATTACTGACCAGCTTTGCCCCTCATTAGTTGTTACATGCAAATGATTGGATGCAGTGTATAATTTTTTAGGATCGTGTGGCGAAAAGAAAATGGGAAAATTCCACTGAAATCTATATCGTGCACCTTCTGCTCCATGGCCTAAGGTAATGTCTGGCCATACATCTATGCCACGGCTCATCTGGCGTTTATGATCATATCTGTCAATGACACCAAGGTAACAACCACCATAGACGATATCATCATTGAGTGGATCGACTGCAATATGACCACACTCGCACCCGGCTGTGTATTCCCAGTCATCTTCACTGATACCCCCACCACCTGTTCGATGGGCAATCCGGACAGTACTGTTGTCCTGCTGTGCGCCATAGATGCGGTAAGGGAAGTGATTGTCTGTAGTGACACGATAAAACTGGGATGTAGGTTGATTGTGATAAGTTGACCAATGACCACCACCATCCAGGCTTACTTGTGCGCCGCCATCATCACCAATGATCATCCTTTCCGGATTGTCAGGATCAATCCACAGGTCATGATGGTCTCCGTGAGGTGCATATTTACTTACAAATGTTTTGCCACCGTCCTTTGATTTGTGGTAGGCTACATTGACTACATAGACAATATCAGCTGATTTCGGATCTGCATATATTCTTGAATAATACCAGGCTCGTTGGCGAAGATCGCGTTCACTATTCATTTTTTCCCAGGTCTTACCTGCATCATCTGACCGGAAGACACCACCATCTTCATTTTCTATGATAGCCCACAAACGGTTGCTGTTGACCGGACTGACAGTAATCCCTGAGATGCCCCACATACCTTTTGGCAGCCCTTTGTTTGCAGAAATATCTTGCCATGTTTCACCTCCATCTTTGCTCTTCCACAATGCAGATCCTTCACCACCGCTGCTGAGTTCAAAAGGCTTTCGCTGAACCCTCCAGGTAGAGGCGTAAAGTATTCTTGAGTTGTTTGGATCAATGATAAGATCTACAGCACCTGCTCTTTCATTGACAAACAATGTCCTTCGCCATGTTTTACCACCATCTGTTGATTTGTAAATACCTCTTGTGTCAGTATCTTTAAATAAATCCCCCAATACAGCAGCAAATACAATGTCAGGATTGTCGGGATGGATCCTGATTCTTGGAATATGCATGGCACTGTCAAAACCAATATGTTCCCAGGATTCACCTCCATCAGTTGTTTTCCACATACCATGTCCGGAAGAAACATTTCCCCGCACAGTTTTCTCCCCGCCACCGACATAGATCACATTGTTGTCAGAAGGTGCTACTTCAACAGCACCAATACTTCCGCCAAAAAATCCATCAGTGATATTTTGCCAGGACTGTCCGCCATCTAAAGTCTTCCACACACCTCCTCCTGTTGAACCGAAATAGTATAAATTGGGTTTTCCCCGTACGCCTGTGACTGTTGCAGATCTGCCACCTCTAAAAGGCCCAATATTTCGCCATGCCAGTCCGCCAAATAGCGATGTATCAACCGGTGTATAAGCCGGAAGGGCCTTTGCACTTTTATTTTTCTGCCCCAGAAGTAAAGAAGAAGTGCAAAAGAGAATTAAAAAGAAAGAAACTATTCTTGATGTCATATGTCTAGTAATGATAATTTTAACGTGAAAAATAAACAATAAAGCGTGAAACGGGAATTTTCTCCATTAATCGAAGCGGATTGTTCATGCCTCCAGATTGAAGTGTTGGTTGAAGAATCATGGATTGATCATTTTCTGGGCAAGCAGGATCTCATTATTCCTGTAAGTGAGCAGCAAAATCTTTGTAATCTTAGAATAGATCTCCAGAATGGAAAGCTTTCACTGCAGGCGGATATAAAAGAAAAGGAAGGATCAGCCATCAGTATCACTTGTTTGCCAAAATGGGATGTGTCCCAACAACGAGTACACCTGGAAGAATTGGAGATTAAAACAACAAGTAAAAATATCCTAGTCAAAAGTGCAGGCTGGTTTGCGAAAAAGTTTATGGGTACAAAAATCGATAAGAAAATAGAAGAGGCCACCAATCAATTGTATGCCAAACAAATGCAAATCATCCTTGCAGATGGGATTACTATACCTATTCCCAATGGAGGTAGTGCTGTTGTACAAGTCAGGTCAGTTACCATCAATGAAATGATATTTTTAGATCATTGTGTCAAGGTCAAGGCAATGATTGACGGTTACTGGCATCTACATTTGAAAGGCTGGGATAAAGGCAAAGGCGAAGGCTGAGGCGAAGGCGAGGAAGAAGAAAAATGAGTACATATTAGTTTTTCTCGCACACACCCTCCTCCCACACTTCTCACGTTCCATTGATCGCCGAAGCCATTGAATGCGAATGCAATTCCATTCAAGGTGCGAAGGTGACTTACGTTCGCACTGCCTCACACTCTTCCCACACACCTCTTACATTCTTACATTCTTACGCTCTTACGCTCTCACGCTCTTACAACCGAAGGCTGATGCGATGTAGCCCGGGCCTGTACTCCTTGAATATTATATTTTCAATCTCTGCCAGATGGGTAGGGTTGAAAACAAAATCTATATCCTCAATGTCCACGATGACGATTGGATAGGATGTCTGGCTATAGAAAAACTCAAAATAGGAATCCTGGATATTCTTAAGATAGGCCGCTGTGATACTGCTTTCGTATCCCCGGTCCCTGAGATTGATTTGTTGCAGTAGTTTTTCCGGTGTGCGGTGGAGATAAATCAACAAATCGGGATTTGGGGAGGTAGCATTCAGTATGTTGAAGAGGCGCTGGAATAGACGGTATTCTTTTTCATCAAGGTTTTTACGTGCGAAAATCAGTGTTTTCCAGAAGCTATAATCAGCCAGGGTAAAATCAAAAAACAGGTCTTTCTGAAGGGTTATCTGTGACAATTGCTTATGACGTTCAGCCATAAAAAACAATTCCACCGTGAAAGCAAACCGCTCAGGATTTTGATAGAAAAAAGGTAGAAAAGGGTTGTCGTCAAATTCTTCGAGGACAAGCTGGACCGGGTACTTGTGAGACAGCAATTCGCAAAGGCTGGTTTTGCCTGAACCAATATTACCTTCAATGCAGATGTATTTGTACGGGTTAGTCTTGTTCATCCGCGTTGAATATATACACTTCTCCAGTATCCCGGCAATCGAGGTACAACTCTTCGATTGTTTTTCCCAATGTAGGATGCATAAATTCAGGTATTAAATCCATCAGCGGAACCAATACAAAATTGCGTGTATGCAAAAGGGGGTGGGGGATTGTCAAATCCGGTTTTTCCACGACAAGGTCACCGCAAAACAGAATGTCAATGTCAATATGGCGGGCATGCCACTTTTCGTTCGGTAAACGGCCGGCTTTAAGTTCAACATTCCTTATGATCTTTAAAATTTCCTGTGGTGGTTTAGAGGTGGCAATTTCCAATACCTGATTGAGAAACCAGGGCTGGTCATCATAGCCCCAGGGCTGTGTCTCATAAATGCCACTTTTTCGTTTGATTGTTCCTATTTCTTCAACGATTAACTTCTCCGCCAGGGAAAGCTGTTGTACCCGTTCACCGAGGTTACTGCCTATGATCAAATGGTAGATAAGGTTCTTCATTGGGAGGAAAGCATCCGAAAGGTAAAGATAATTGTGTTGATCGGCAGAATACCAATCTATTCCTTGTTTCCTTCTGACACGTGTGCGGACACCAAGACCAATACCTTTGATGCTTTGAGCAAACAGTTCGACTTCGCTCAGTGCGGCGCTCCAACCATAGCTAACAACTTCTAACCATGAAGTATTCTGTGTTAGAACCTTCTAATAAGAATCAGTTCATAGTATATCTATTTGGTAAACTACTCACTACTAACTACTCACTACTAACTACTAACTACTAACTACTAACTACTCACTTCTAACTGCTAACTTTTCTGTTTCTGAGTCTCCAGTTCATCGGATAATGATTTTTCCATCCTTGTTGAGTACTTTTTAACCAACCTAGTATGGTAGCATCATATCTCACCAAATACCAGCCGGGAGTTGTAACAGGAGGAAGTGAATTGGTACTTCTTTCGAGGTAATCAAGTGCGTGGGTTAGATCCAGATCAATTATTTCATAATCGTTGGATTGAATACAAGCCATTGCCATTGTGTGAGATGGGACAAAGTCTTTGCCTTTTAATTCACCAGCATCCACCACAAGGGAAGCCCTTGGAAGATGCATTACCACCTCATTTGCCTTTTCGAGCGCTGCTGAAGTAATAAGTTCAAAGGTTGGACTATTCTTACGAACCAGATAATTTGAGCCACCATCCATTTTTTCAGCGACGATAGATGGAACAGGCTCAAATGAATTATTAGGCTTTCTACTTTTCTTGTAAGCATATTTTTCTGGTTCAGTAATCTGCTTCAACACAGCAATAAATAATCCTTCACCTTTTATTTTGTGTGGATACAATTGGAAGCCTATGGCTCCATCCTCATGGATGTGTGTGATACCCCATTCGCCTGGAAATGAAACAGGGACGGACTCCAGTTTGTGTTCATTAATAAAGTGCTTTATATTATGGATGTTTTCATCCATACTATAGGAACAAGTACTATATATCAGGCAGCCATCTTTTTTCAAACACTTTGCGGCATCATTGACAATCTGCTTTTGCATTTTGCTGCATGAATCAACCAACGATGGTGTCCATTGCCGAATAGCTTCAGGTTCTTTTCGCATCATTCCTTCACCGGCGCATGGTGCATCGATAAGTATAATGTCTGCAAATGGTTCATGGAAGGAGGCAGAGGATTCTCCTGTCACAAAGGTGTTGATATAACCAGCTTTACTCAGGTTTTCTTTAAGGATTGATCTCCGTTGTCCAACCACCTCATTGGCAACTAACACATCACCAGGTCCAAGGTGACTGGCAAGTATGCCTGTTTTTCCACCAGGTGCGGCGCAAAGGTCAAGCCATGTGCGTGATTTTTTTTCAAGTGATATTTGGGTCAATACATGATCCAGAATCATCGATGAAGCTTCCTGCACATAATAAGCGCCTCCATGCCAATGCGGGTCGAGATGAAAGAAAGGACGTGATGCGAGATAATATCCGGCATCGCACCACGGAACTTTTTCTGACAAATCAAACGAAGACCGCCCTTTGAGATGATGTAGTCTGATGCTGGTTGGAGATGGTCGTTCCAATGACGCAAAGAAAGCTTCAGCTTCATCTTGTAGCTGAAACTCCATACGTTTCACAAATTCCTGGGGAAGTGTCATCATTTGAACCGACAAAGTACGAAGTGGAAATTGAAGCGATAACCATCGACAATTGACAAATTAAATCTAACACACAATTCACACACCTTCTTCGGTCGCCGAAGCCTTTGAATGGAAATAAATACCACTCAAAGTGCGAAGGAGACTCACGTTCTCACGTTCTCAATTCGTTTTTGTATGGGCGGGTGCAACACGACCCTACAAAAACGAATTATCGCTCGTGCCCACACCTCTTACGTTCTTACGTTCTTACGTTCTTACGTTCTTGCGCTCTTACGCTCTTACCCTCTTACCATCTTACGTCTCTCACAGGCCCTTTATTTTGCCATGTAGAGCCCCGCCTTTGGCAAAGAGTTGGTCAACCCGCTTACCTACCTCCGGATCAGTTTCGAGGACCGGCGCATGATGTGGCTTTATCCTTGCATCTATGATAAGCGGAGCCTTGCATACCCAATGTTTATCAATCACTTTTGCGTCAAGACCATATATATCTTTTGCAGGTTGGGATCGGGTGAAAGTTGCCCATAGGAAATTGTGAACAGTCTGTGCCATCCATTGGCTGTCTTCAGTGAGTATCCAGAGCGGCCATGGATTCAGATCTCTTGTGCTTAGGGAATGCGTCAATGCCTCAATTTCTTTTATGGCTGTTGCATAATCAGTAAATGGATTAAACGAAATTGCAATCACTCCAGGCATCACCATATCCATCCTTTTACATGACAACGGCAGATTTATATCAGTAGGTCTTTCGGCACTTAGCGTTCGTATAACCGGGCCTCGTGCTGCAACTATTAGTTTTGATCCTGCATTCCAATCATCCCCACTGTAATCAAGGGTATCAATCGTGGTGCGGGTTTGAAAATGTAAGTCACGGCTTAAATCAATCCTGCTCAGGATGTGATGAAAAAAGCCGGTGAAATCATGGGTACTCAATCCGGGGTTATCTTCATGACACGCGATAAACAGGTATTTGGTCAATGAAGTCTGGCCCTTGCCTAGAATGTGATTAGCTATGGTTAACAATTCTTCAGGAACAGGAGGCCTGAAAGGCATGTATCGTTCATGGCCTATCGCGAGCAGTAATGGATGTACTCCTGCAGCATCTACTGCATGTATTTCTTTTAATCCTGGAAATTCTTTTGGCGCTAAAGGTTTTACCAACTGATGAATGAGCCATCCAAAATTACTGTCTTCCTGTGGAGGACGTCCGACTACAGTGAAATGCCAGATTGGATTTTTTCGGTGATAAACGTTTTTGATTTCCAATACAGGAAAATCATGTTGCAAGCTATAATAGCCGAGATGATCGCCAAATGGACCTTCCGGTTTCATTCCATCTAATCGGACAGTACCTGTAATGCAAAAATCAGCGTCTGCTGAAAGTACATAGCCATCCTGCCAGAAGTACCTGAATCGCCTTCCGGACAATAAACCGGCGAATGTAACTTCGCTCAGTCCTTCCGGTAATGGCATGATAGCCGCAAAGGCATGAGATGGTGGTCCGCCTACAAAAATGGTAACCTTAAACTCATCCTGCGTTTCATTGTACATCGTGTGATGTACCCCAATGCCCCGGTGCAGTTGATAATGCATGCCTGCTTCTTTATTGGGGATATAGTCATTGCCACTGATTTGTATCCGGTACATGCCGATGTTGGAATGCATGATCCGCGGATCTCGTGGCGGCAGGCTCATCACTTGTGGAAGCGTAATGAAAGCGCCTCCATCATTAGGCCAGCTAACGATTTGGGGCAATTGATCAAGTGTCGTTTTTCCGTGGAGGATCGGTTTATTCCATCTGGCTTTTAACGGCAATCCTTTTAATGCAATGAATGGAGTTTTAAGATAATGTCCCGGATGACGTAAAAACGCAGAAGGATCTGCTTTTAATTGAATGAGCCGCTGCACATCTTCGAGTTGATGACGGAAGAGATAGGCCGTCCTTTCCTGTGTACCATAAAGATTGGACAAAGCGGAAAAAGGGCTGCCCTTGATATTTTGAAAAAGTAAAGCAGGGCCGCCTGCTTCAAAAACGCGACGATGGATTTCACCCGCTTCCAGATAGGGATCCACTTCTGTATCAATCCGGACAAGGTGATGATCCGGTAGGTCCTCGACGGCTTGATTTAATGAATGATAAGACAATAGTAAAGTGAAAGTTGAGGATTAAATTGAATTTGTACTTATTGAAGAACAAAGTAAAGCTAATATCATCATCCGGCTGTTTTGGAAAAGGAATGCAGTCGTCTATTGCGTTTGTGCGATTTCAATCTCACGATAGTTTGTTAATTTTTACTTCCTTCCTTTCGTTGCCGGTTTCTGACCAACAGTTTTTGATATTCAGGGTTTGAATTCAGGATCATTAAATCTGGGTCATGCTGGTATCCATTTCCAACTTCAAACTTCATTCCTTCATCGAGGGCCATTTTAAGATATCTGATCGCTGCCTCTGTTTCCCCAAGATGGGCACAAATCTTGCCTTGCAGATAAGGCGTTTCGCCATAGTCATAATCTGCCTTAAGTGACCCAAGAGCTGATATCATTTCATTTGCTTTTGCTTTGTTTTTTTGATCAGCGTAAATAACCCCCAATTCACCTTTAAGCCACTTATCAGTTGGATACGCCTTTGTTTCTCCCTCGTATATTTTTTGTGCTTTTTCAAGATTACCGAGCAGATAATAGCTTCGGCCCACTTCCCAGTTTATTTCCTTGCCATATAATGCAATTACTTTTTCGGCATAAAATCGGCCGGTTGCCGCATTATTGTTCAAAAAAGCATATTGCGCTGCCATTCGGGAACAAGCGTGCTGAATATTTTTGGAGGAATTAAGTTTAGGGGCTCTTTCTATGATAGCATTAATCGATGCCGTATCATCATTGATACTATAATAGCTGATTAACCTGGCAAATTGGGCAAAGGCGCTGGCATAAGGACTTAGCCGCTCCACCATTTTGCGGGCATTCGCCGTGTCTCCAAGGTTGAGATAAGCCTGTAAAGCCATACTTGCCCTTGTACGGCAATAAACACATGCATTGAGATCTAAAGAGTCAACATCAATCTGTTGATGGAACTCAAGAGCTGTTTCAGGATCATTTATGTATTCAATGGCTAAAACCATACCTGTGGTATTTAAAAAAAGATCATTGGTGTCTCCCTCATATCCTTTTTTGAAATACTTAAACGTTTCATGATTACGACCCATGAGATCTTCTTCATAGTGCCGGAAATAGTTTTCCTGGCGCTCATCCAGATCCGGGAATATTCTCTTCATCCGTTGGATAGTGATAGCTTCATTTACAAAATCATTATCATTATTGTAGCCATCTAACAACAGAAAATAAGCATCAAGAAAACTTGAATCATGCCCTATTGCCTGGAGAAGGAGTTCTTTTGCCTTAGATGCATTTACAGAATCATTGAGAGGATCCACCCACAACTCCTGTGCTTTTAAATATGCTGACCACGCCTTATCGTTTGGGATCTTAAACACATGGGCATCCTTACTACGCAAATATCCTTTGAGTACATTTATCATTTCGTCTACACAAGGCAAATAATCATGCACAGAACAGGAAAAAGTCGGAATTTCAACATTCAACATTTTATTAGTCCGCAAGTCAAGAATACCTGCCCAAAAATAAAGTGTATCAAGATTTTTACCTTTTAATATATAGTGCCCATTAAAGGAATAATCAGCACCTGTCTTACGGGCCAGGCTGGGGTTTTTTAGCAGGGCACTTAAATCAGAATCGAAATAACGGATAAGGGATTCGTAGCTAACCACATTTGCATCCTTTGTTTGCGACAATGCTTTGTTCATAAGGCTTGACGTTACCTTGCCGACTTCAGCATATTCAGGATTTAAGGTATGGTCAACAAATGGGGGAATACATATCAGTTCATCCCCGAGTTTGAACGGTTTGGGTCGGAAGAAATCTCTGCCCAGGAAATAGCCTCCAATGATGATCAGGGCTACAATCATCAAAACATTCGGTACAGTAAGGGCTCTTTTTTTTATTTCAACATGCAGAAGGGGGGGGACCTTCAACCCGGGTTCGGTCAAGGCAAAAAGTTCAAGCTGCTCTTTTACATTCTTCAGTGTATACAATCCGAGCCTTTTGGTTTGCACTTCAGGATGATTAGCTAATTCATCTACAACTTTTCTGGAAACGAGAATGGATCCAGATATTCCAGCCGATTGAATTCTGGAAGTGACATTTACGACGTCTCCAAAAATATCACGGTCCTTAAAAATAAGGTCCCCCATATGTATCCCGATACGTATAGGGATTCTGGCAAGTATAGATTTCTGCTGAAGTTCAGTTGCGGATCTTACAGCATCTATGACACTATCGAAGACCGTAGCACTTCCATCGCCATAGAACTGGATGATATCCCCCTTATATTTCAGGGTAGTTTCTTCCAGTTCCTTCCTGTGATCATTGACCTGCTTGATCGCCGCTGATTCGTTTTGCTGAAACAAAGAGGTGTACCCTTCAATGTCAACAAACATGACTGCGGCGAGCTTCCTGGTTTCGGTTTGAGGTATCATATGGTTTTGCTTGCGGAGGATTGAATTAAATCCTGAAGGTCATAATTGGCTTCAAACATCCGCTGCCATGAAAATACTTATTTTATAAATCAAACCCCTAATTTATTCTGTAGACAAAATATCCCCGGGTTTGGTTACAATAATTTCTGTATGACTTATTTGTGCGTATCGAAAGTATTAGCTAGTTTTGAAAGAGACATGAAGGGATTAAACGCATGCGCGGTTTGCCAGCAGCATGTTGTTATTTTTATTTGTTTTTGTGTTATTTAATTTAATATCTTCTCACCCAAATAAATTTTTTCAAAATGGAATGTAAACCAAAATGGAGTTCCTTGCTTATCCTTGCTGTGAATTCAGTTATCGTTGCAGCAGCTTTTCTGATTGTCCACTTAGTATGGTATGGCCATAATGATTTTGCTTCCTACAGCAGGTCCTGGCAAGAAATAGCCTTAACAGTGTTGTTTGCTATTGCCTATGCTTATCTGTTCAATAAAGTATCCTATCATTGGCGATTAAATTATGCATACGGATTTGTCAACAGGAAAGCAGAGGGACTGGAGTGCGGAAACTCCGGGACCAATTTTATTAATGCCATGATTTATGCAGTCATCATAATGGCGCTTGTTTTATCTGTCATGATGTTAGCTGGCATGTTTATATCAACTTTCTATGTTTTTATACTGGATGGTGTAAGAGGAGCTGTACCTCCTCCTGATACAGACTCGGTTGTGGTTGTTGGTGTGCAGGTTGGAGTGGCAACGGCCGGGCTCGAACTTTTTGGAAAAACAGAAGGATCGCCTCGAAGGCCCATGTAGGTTTTCTAAGGATTTGTATGAAGTTGTTTTATGTATTCCGTGTAAGCCTGTGTAAACGGAAATATGGGTTATAACCATAGCGCATGTTTCCGTTTATTAACATACTGATTTATCAGGAAAATTGCTTTTGTATATTGCAATAATTGAATCATTTGATTCTCAATTATCATTCAAACTATAAAACCTATTTAAAAATGGAAATACTTATAACACTTCTAGTCGGTGCCCTGGCGGGCTGGCTCGGTAGCCTTATCATCCGTGGTAGCGGCTTTGGTTTGATCGGTAATATCGTGATAGGTATCCTTGGTAGCTTCGTAGGTACCTGGGTGTTAGGTAAACTGAACTATAGTTTTGGAGGTGGTATAGGTGGCGCCATCCTTACAGGCGCTGTTGGTGCGATTGTCATCCTGGTCCTTGCCAGGATCATTTTCCCCGGGAAAAAGTAAACACTCCTGGTTCAGTTTTCCTTTATTCCTTCAGATCCACACCTGAAGTTGTAGTGTATCTTTAGTCTATGTTGACCCCAAAGCACCCAGGTCGGTTCCTTCTTACTATGTTTTTCTGTTGGATACTATTGTGTCCTGCAGATATTTTTTCACAAGAGGATGTTGGTCCTGGAGACAAGCTTTCACAACAGCAGTTTGTTTTAGGTTGCGAAGCCTACAGGCAAAACGTAATTCATGACCTTGAAGAAGTATTAACTGAATTTACCAATTTGTCCGATAGCCTGGTCCGGATTTCAGAAAATCCACAAGCCCACTATGCATTTAAAGAAATGGTTCTTAAAGGATCACTGATGGATTGTCATGATAAGACAACTGACGCTATGTACGGGGCTATTCGAAATTTTGGCTTTAAGGATAGTATTGCATCAGGATCCTATGAGCAATGGCTTGATGAAAACTTGTATTCCCTTATGGAACTTCAGTTTCTTATCTCAAATGGGATTCTTGAAGCCAACTATCCCTATCAGCTAGGAGACCTTACTAAAGTGTGGAAGGAATTTTCCTTTTTTGGCATTGAAGCCAATATGAGTGTGGCAGATATAGGAGCTGGCAATGGGGTGATTTCATTTATCCTGCTTGGTTCCGGCTTGCCCTTAAACGTGGTGATGACTGAAATAGATGAAGATTACCTGGCGTTGCTTAAAACCAAAATTATAAAATACGGCAGCGGGAATCAGTTAAGTTCAATTTCATTGATCAAGGGGACAGACAACGACCTTGGCCTTGGGGATCTTAAAGTTGACCGCATGATCCTGAGAGAGGTATTTCACCATCTTAAAGACACTGATTCTATATTGGAAGATATCAGCCTCCACTTAAAGCCGGATGGATATCTTATTGTTGAGGAAAGTACAAAGGAATTAACCAAAAATGGGGAGAAGAGCTGCAATAAAGCCACCACCTATAAGAAAATCATGAAAGAATTTGGCGCGGCAGGTTATGATCTGGAAGGCTTGGAAGTCGTAGGATCTTTCTATATGCTGAGGTTCAAACACTCCGGATAGAAGATCTATTTTTCTAATATAATTTATTTTCATATATCTTTTTACCTTAGCCGTTAAATTCAGACGAATTGAAGGTTTATCAGGATCTCCTCCGACACATTCTAGATCAGGGCATTCGAAAGAATGATCGTACCGGGACCGGCACGATCAGTACGTTCGGATACCAGATGCGGTTTGATTTGAGTGAAGGCTTCCCCCTGATGACCACTAAAAAGGTTCATATCAAGTCCGTTATACATGAATTGCTTTGGTTCCTGAAAGGGGATACCAACATCGCCTATTTGCAGGAGCATGGGGTGCGCATCTGGAATGAATGGGCTGATGCTGAAGGAAATCTGGGTCCGGTCTACGGCCACCAATGGCGGAGTTGGACGGGAGCGGATGGACAGACTATAGACCAGATCAGTGAAGCGGTCAATACCATCAAGAACAATCCTGACAGCAGACGAATCATAGTTTCAGCCTGGAATGTCGCAGAAATCGGGAAAATGGCACTGGCCCCTTGCCACTGCTTGTTCCAGTTCTATGTTGCCGATGGCAGATTGAGTTGCCAACTCTATCAACGATCAGCAGATGTATTTCTTGGGGTGCCTTTCAATATTGCCTCCTATGCATTGTTGACCATGATGATTGCCCAGGTTTGCGACCTTGTGCCAGGAGATTTTGTCCACACTTTTGGAGATGTACATATTTATCTCGATCACATGGAACAAGTTCACGAACAGCTTTCCCGCGAACCTAAATCACTACCTGAATTAAAGATTAACCCAAGCATAAAAGACATAAGCTCATTTAGATTTGAAGATTTCAATCTGGTCGAATATCATCCGTTTCCGGCTATTTCAGCACGTGTCTCAGTTTGATCGCTGCCAATTATTGTTTAGATTCTATCTAAATAGCAAAATTCAGGTAATGCATTCAGGTTAAGTCTTGTATCTAATTATTTTTGCAACAGAATCAGCTATTATAGTAAAGTCCACATCCATTGTTATGCATCATAACTTATTGAAATACTGTATAGTACTTGCACTTAACTCTCTATTATTTGTAGGTAGCACTTTTGCCGCTCCAACGGCGGAGGCAGGAAAGACACTCTTTCAAAACCAGTGCGCCAGTTGCCATAACAAGAACATGAAGGACAACCTGACTGGTCCTGCATTGGGAGGAGTGGAAGGAAGATGGGCCGCTTATCCTAAAGAGGATCTGTACAATTGGATTCGTAATTCTCAATCTCTCATTGCTGCCGGTCATCCAAGAGCCACAGAATTGTGGAATAAATGGAAGCCTACGGTCATGAATTCCTTTCCGGCATATACGGATGATGATATTGCTTCTATTCTGCTCTTTATAGATGCCCAATTTAACAAAGTACCTGCCGCAGTAGCCGCACAACCTGGAGGAGGAACAACCGCCCCTTCCAAACCAGGTAAGTACATCTATTTTATATTATTTGGCATTCTGGCAGTGGTAGTTTCTGTTTTGTCCAGAGTGCTTCATAATCTCCGTCATTTGGTGGCTAAAGAAGAAGGCATTACCCTTCCACCAGAAAAGACCGTTTTTCAGACACTCACCAGCAAGTCAGTCATCGGGTTTCTTGTTTTCGCACTTGTAGTTTTAGGAGGTTACACCACTGTCAATAATGGTGTCGCATTTGGCCGCCAGCAAGGGTATGCACCTGAACAACCAATTAAATTCTCCCACGCAACCCATGCGGGGATTCAGGGCATTGATTGCCAATACTGCCATGACAGCGCCAGAAGGAGTAAACATGCTTCCATACCCGGTGCTAATACCTGTATGAATTGCCATAAAGCCATTGAAAAAGGTAGTGTTTATGGAACCCAGGAATTGACCAAGATATTTGCTTCCATAGGATACGATCCATCGACTGACAAGTACATTGAGAATTACGACAAGCTCAGCAATGATGAAATCAAGGCCATCTATACCAAATGGATAGGTGACAATTATATGGCTGAAAAGGAAGCCACTGTCCTTGACAGGAAAGGCGAGCGCACCGTTGAAGAGCAATGGACTGAAATTTCCTCATCCCTGACAAATGAATTGAAAGAAAGTATCGCCGGCCCTATTGAATGGACCCGCATACATATGTTGCCTGACCATGTTTATTTCAACCATTCCCAGCACGTCAATATTGGTAAAATATCTTGCCAGCAATGTCATGGGAAAGCCCAGGAAATGGATGTATTATACCAATATGCGCCACTATCCATGGGTTGGTGTATCAATTGTCACAGGGAAACTGAAGTTCAGTTTACCGGTAACGAGTATTACAATACCTACAAGCAATATCATGATGCTATTGCTAAAGGCCAGCGAACAAAAGTGACTGTTGAAGATATTGGGGGTTTGGAATGCCAGAAGTGCCATTATTGATACTATCAGATTACGAACGGAATCATCTACCATTAGAACTTATTTAAGATCATGAAGGATCATACACCATACAATGATATTTGGATTGGATCAGAGGACCTGGGTCGCGATGAAAAATTTATTGACCAGGCGTCCCGTGAAATGCCCGATGCTTCTGTAGCATCCATGCTCGCGCAAGGTGCTTCATTCGCTTCTGCAAACACTGGTCGACGTGATTTTCTCAAATACCTTGGTTTTAGTGTGACAGCTGCAACTGTAGCTGCAAGCTGTGAGATCCCACTCAAGCGTGCTATTCCTTTTGTAACCAGTCCCGATGATCTGGTTCCTGGTGTAGCAAATTATTATGCTACATCATTTGTACAGAGCGGTGATTATTGTAGTGTCCTTGTTAAAACCAGGGAAGGCCGTCCTATCAAAGTTGAAGGAAATCAACTTTCTCCAATCAATGGCGGTGGAACGTCTGCAAGAGCGCAGGCTTCTGTATTAGGATTGTATGACACCAATCGTCTTCGTTCACCTCAATTGAAAAATGCTGAAGGTCATTTTGAAGCCGCTACCTGGCAACAGATAGATGAGATGATGGCCACTTCGCTGAAACCTGAAAGTAAAATTGCCATTCTTTCTCACAGTATGCTAAGCCCGACAGAGAAACAAGTGGTCAAGGATTTTCAGACAAAATATCCAAATACAACTGTAACAATATATGATCCTGTTTCATCTGCTGCAATTCTGCGTGCAAATGAAATGATGTATGGAGTTTCAATGGTTCCCGGTTATCATTTTGATAAAGCCAAGGTAATTGTTGCTATCCAGGCAGATTTTCTTGGTACCTGGATTTCACCAGTCCAGTTTGCACATAAATATGCTGCTGGCCGAAAGATTACTGATGCCGCTGCACCTAAGATGTCAAGACATATTCAGATTGAAAGTTACATGTCATTGTCAGGTACCAATGCGGATAACCGAATCAGGATTAAACCAAGTGAATCAGGAGCAGTACTGGCAAGATTGTATAATAAAATTGCCTCTGCTAAAGGAGGATCATCTATTCAAGGTCCTTCCTTGAGCCAGCCTTTGACAGAAGCTGTTGATAAGACAGCTGATGAAATGCTCAAGTTTCCTGGTGAGAGCCTATTGGTTTGCGGAACAAATAATATAGCAGAGCAATCCTTGGTTTGCGCAATCAATCACCTCCTTGGTAACGAAGGCAAAACCGTTGATCTGGAAAATTATTCTTTGCAGCGTCAGGGTGATGAAAGTAAAGTAGCTGCACTGCTTACTGCCATGACCAGTGGTCAGGTAGATGCATTGATTATCTATGGTGCGAACCCTGTGTATGAGTTACCTTTTGGTGCTGCTTTTGGTGAAGCGATAAGTAAAGTTCCTTTAACTGTCAGCACTTCCATTGACCTCGACGAAACTTCTTCCCTTTGCAAAATGGTTGCTCCTACCAATCATTTCCTTGAATCATGGGGTGATGCGGAAGCTGTACGGGGACATATCAGTATGGTGCAACCAACCATTGCTCCATTATTCGATACACGTCAGCGTGAGGTGAGTTTGCTCAAATGGATTGGAAGTGACAATCTCATCTTCAGCAGTGATCAGCCATACTATGAATATCTCAAAGCCAGCTGGGAGGCTCAAACCGGATCGGTTTCTTCATGGAATACATTACTGCATGATGGCGTTTTCGCTTATAACGCTTCACCTTCAGGTGCAGCCTACAAGGATAACCTGGCCACTGTTACAGGTAAGCTAACTCAACCAGGTACTGGATCCGAGATAACTTTTATGGAAACGGTTGCTATGGGTGCAGGTCAGAATGCCAACAACCCATGGCTTCAGGAAATGCCTGATCCCGTGACAAGATGTGCTTGGGGCAATTATCTGGCATTGCCTGTTCATTTTGATGGAACAAGAAAATTTATCGCCCACGAAAACCTTGAAGATGGTGATCTGGCAGATGTAAAAATTGGAGAGGTTACAATACAGGTTCCTGTTATCAAGCAATTTGGTCAGACACCTGATTCTTTTGCACTTGCTTTAGGATATGGACGCACCGTTACCGGTCGTGCAGGAATGGGGGTTGGTGTCAATGTTAATCCTTTCCTTAAAACGGATGCTGACGGACTTGTGCAGTATTACAATAATGGCGTCTCCGTCTCATCAAAGAAAGGTGAAGAAGAATATTTCTCTTGTGTTCAGTACCATCACACCATGGGTGTTACAGGAGAAGACAGTAAGACGAAGGAAGTGATCAATGCGGATGAAGCTGCATTGGTATATATGACATATGGTCTGGTGAGACAAGGGTATCAGGGTGCATTAGTCAATAGGACTATCATCAGAAAGAGCCATCTTGATCACGTAGAGGATTTCGTAAAGGATCTACAGGAAGAACGTCATAAACACCAGGATCTAAACACCAAACAGGTGTATCCGGGTCATGATGCGACATATGCCAGAGGCCACCATTGGGGAATGCATGTTGATCTCAATGCATGCATTGGCTGCGGTGCCTGTACAGTAGCATGTATGGCTGAAAACAACGTACCTGTAGTAGGAAAACGTGAAATGAGCCGCCATCATGAAATGGCATGGCTGAGAATCGATCGTTACTTCTACGGTGACGTTGATAATCCAAGCACAGTATATCAGCCTTTGATGTGTCAGCATTGTAACAATGCCCCATGCGAAAACGTGTGTCCTGTCAATGCGACTAATCACAGTTCAGAAGGCCTCAACCAAATGGCTTATAATCGTTGCGTTGGTACAAGGTATTGTGCAAACAACTGCCCTTATAAAGTGCGCAGGTTTAACTGGCTTGATTATAATGCAGCAGATTTATGGCCAATCAATGAGGCAGATATGGGCTTAAAATCAGGATCAGATGATGTGCCTTACGGAGCTGACAACCTGACAAGGATGGTATTGAATCCTGATGTTACGGTTAGGTCACGTGGGGTTATTGAAAAATGTAGTTTCTGTGTTCAACGTATTCAGGAAGGTAAGTTGCGTGCGAAGAGCGAAGAGCGATTGCTCAGAGATGCAGATGTAAAAACTGCTTGTCAGACAGCTTGCCCAACTGGTGCTATCACCTTTGGCGATATGAATAACGAGGAAGGTGACCTGAGCAAGAAACTCAATTCGCCGCTTAATTACATTGTACTTGAAGAAGTAAATACCAGGTCTGCTGTTAATTACCAGGCCAGGGTAAATAATAAAGCAGAAGGCGTTGACGCCTGATGTTTACGGATTAAGAGATTACGATAAACCTATTACCATTAGAAATTAACATATGGGTTCAGGACCTACATCACCGATCAGAGAACCGTTAATACGGGGACATAAGACCTACCACCAGATTACGGAGGATCTTTGTTCACCTACAGAGAGAGCACCAAACAGGGCATGGACACTTGCTTTTATAGTTGCATTGAGTGCCTTGACCTTTGGAGTGATCTGTATCATTATCACCATTTGGGTGGGTATTGGTACCTGGAGGCTTAACAGAACTATCGGGTGGGGCTGGGATATTACCAACTTTGTTTGGTGGATCGGTATTGGTCACGCAGGTACGCTTATCTCCGCCATCCTCTTGCTCTTCCGTCAGAAATGGCGTACAGGGGTAAACCGTGCAGCAGAAGCTATGACCATCTTTGCTGTAATCTGTGCCGCTTTATTTCCAGCAATACACGTTGGTAGGATATGGGTTGTGTTTTACTTTTTCCCTTATCCAAATACAAGAGGTCCTTTATGGCCCAATTTTAATTCACCATTGCTTTGGGACTTATTTGCGATCTCAACTTATTTTACGGTTTCTCTTCTATTCTGGTATACCGGTCTGGTTCCTGATTTTGCAACTGTCAGGGACAGAGCAAAAGGTTTTAGAAAGAAAATGTACACCTTCCTCGCTTTCGGATGGACAGGAGCTGCAAAACACTGGCAACGGCATGAATCTTTGTCACTTGTCCTTGCAGGATTAGCAACTCCACTTGTATTGTCGGTTCACACGATAGTAAGTTTTGACTTTGCCACTTCTGTTATACCGGGATGGCATACCACGATTTTTCCACCTTACTTTGTAGCAGGAGCTATCTTCTCTGGTTTTGCAATGGTGCAAACGCTCATGGTGATCACACGGAAAGTGTTGAATCTTCAGGAGTATATTACCATAGCACATATTGAGTCGATGAATAAGGTCATCCTGGTGACTGGAACAATAGTTGGAGTAGCTTATCTGACAGAGTTGTTTATCGCCTGGTACTCCGGATATGTGTACGAACAGTTTGCATTTTTCAACAGAGCCTTAGGGCCATACTGGTGGGCCTACTTTGGTATGATGACGTGCAACGTGTTATCACCTCAATTATTCTGGTCTAAGAAAATCAGGAGAAATGTGACCATGACCTTCTTCATGTCCATCTTCGTTAATATCGGAATGTGGTTTGAGCGTTTCGTTATTATCGCTACTACATTGGCCCGTGATTACCTGCCATCCAGTTGGAGTTTTTATGTTCCTTCTATTGTAGAGATTGGTATTTATGTTGGTACCCTTGGAATCTTCTCCACCTTCTATTTGATTTTTGTTCGTGTGGCTCCGGTTGTAGCCATAGCGGAGATCAAGCATATCCTGAAAAGCGCAGGAGATCAATACGCCACTTCAAATGCTAAAACAACAGTTCAGCAGGTAGAGAGTGGCACACTGGAATTACAAGTTGATGGCCATGACAGTCATCATGGACATCATTAATTATTTACTATACATTCAAAACACAAGTGATCCAATAGATCATGAAGCACGGTGAAAAAAATATAATATTCGGTTTGTACGATGACGAGGAAGATCTCAAGTCTGCCGTAAGGAAGGCCAATGAAGATCATCTTCAGATCATGGATGTGCTAACACCATTTCCGGTACACGGACTTGATCCTTTATTAGGCCTGTCAGAATCCAGGATTCATATTGGAGGATTTGTTTATGGTATGTTGGGAACCCTCACAGCCTTCCTTGGAATGACCTGGATATTTACCCGGGACTGGCCCCAGATATACGGCGGAAAACCCTATTGGCCAATTCTCTCGTTTGTTCCTATCACATTTGAGCTGACAGTATTGTTTGCTTCTATTGGCATGGTCGTTACATTTTATATCATCAATGGACAGGGTCCCGGGATTGTTAATCCAATCATACATCCAAGCATTACAGACGACAAGTTCTGCATTGCTTTCAATACAAACGACATGGAAAGCAACCAGGTCGATAGATACAGGCAATTTTTCCATAACACCGGAGCAAGTCTGGTAGAAACGAAGACTATCTGATTATGAGGTACACGATTCAATTTTCGATACTTGCATGCATAATCATTTTTGCAGCTTGTGCTCCGGCAAAAGGAGATCGCAGAGGCCACGAGTTTATGCCTGACATGACCCATACGATCGGTTATGAAGCCAATTTGTATGATTACTATTATTATAACCGATGGGGTACAGAAGCTGAGTATAAAAAATTCGCTTATCCCCGGACAAGTGTTCCAGGTTCCGTAGCCAGGGGGCAGATCTCTTTGGCTAATGCAGATAACCAGGCATCAAGGATGATGGCTACAGACGCGTTTAAGGGTGACACTGATGGATCTTTTGCGATGACACCAAACGGCAGCGTTCCATATTATTATAAAGACACTGAAGAAGAACGGGCCAGGGCTACTAAGGAGATCACACAAAATCCATTTCCGATCACACAGGCTAGTCTTGAACATGGAAAGGCGCTATATACTATCTACTGCGGAATTTGCCATGGTGACAAAGGAGATGGCCAAGGATATCTCGTAAGGGACGAAAATCCTGCCAAAGGAATTGTAGCAGGTGTTTATCCTGCGGCTCCTGCAAATTTTATGTTGGACACTTTTGTGCATGCTAATGCAGGCCGTTTCTATCATAGTATTATGTATGGAAGAAATGTCATGGGCTCTTATGCTGATAAATTGAGTTATAAAGAGCGCTGGGAGGTTATTCATTATATACGTTCCTTGCAGGCCGCAACTAAAAAAATGGAATATTCTCCAACAGCCAATACCTTCAACCAGGAAGCTACACCCTGGGCAATTGTAGAAGCTTCAATGAAAAAGGAAGTGACGCCGTCTAAAGTAGATACGACTATGCACAAAGAAGCAGGTGGGCATGACCAAAAGAACACGAATCAACATTAATTAGTGACCGAATCGACTACAGCAGATATGAATCAGTTTATATTCGAAACAAGACAAAAGACATGGCTAGGCGCGATGATGCTGATTGGTGTCATTTCGTTGGTGATCACCTATATAGGAGATGACCACGTACATACCCGGTTCTGGTCCAATATTCTTCACAATTCCGTTTTCTTCACCGGAGTTGCCTTGATGGCCCTTTTCCTGATCGCAGCCAAGATTACAGCCTGGTCAGGCTGGCACACAATCTTCAAGAGAGTATGGGAAGCTTATTCCCTTTTCCTCATTGTAGGATTTGTGCTGATCATGATCATTGCGATGGGTATTTGGGGTGGTTGGCATCATCTCTACCATTGGGCAGATACGGCCTCCGTTGAAGCGGATGCTGTGTTAACCGGCAAGAGTTCCTTTTTGAATAAAGGATGGTATACGTTTGGAGGAATGATCATTATGGGGACGTGGATTTATCTGGCCATGCGTATACGTTCCATTTCCGTTGATGAGGATACAAATGGCGATTCTACATTTTCACATGCCCGCAAGTTGAGGATATATGGCGCAGCTGCTTTGCCAATTATCGGATTTACAAGTGCCGCGATGATCTGGCAATGGGTAATGTCTGTTGATGCACACTGGTATAGTACCCTCTTCGCATGGTATTCTTCTGCCAGTCTGATGGTAACGATGATCGCTCTCACCATTATCACATTAATCACACTGAAGATAAAAGGATATTTTCCTTTGGTAACGATTGAGCACTTGCATGACCTTGGTAAATATATGTTTGCCTTCAGTATATTCTGGACCTACCTGTGGTTCTCTCAATTCATGCTGATATGGTATGCCAATATTCCTGAAGAAACAATTTATTTCAACACCCGACTGCATGAATATCCGGTGCTGTTTTATTTAAATATCGGACTCAATTTTGCACTTCCTTTCTTAGTGCTCCTGAGAAACGACACAAAGCGTAAGTATGGAACTTTATTGTTCATTTCAGCAGTCCTGGTTTTTAGCCACTGGTTGGATTTCTTCCTGATGCTTAAGCCTGGTATCATTCATACAGCTCATGAGTTAGCAAATGCGGGAGGTGAAGGGCACCATGTGAGTGGATCAATTCCAGGGTTCACGCTGCCTGGATTTTTGGAGATTGGGACATTTATAGGTTTCCTGGGATTATTTTTCTTTTTCGTTTTCAGCCGGCTTGAAAAGGCCAGTCTTGTTCCGAGAAAGGACCCATACCTCATGGAAAGTTTATCTCATCACACGTAGTGATCAGAGCATATAAGGAACAAATTATTGAATGAAGTAATTAAAGCTATATAGCAAATGACCGCTTTCATTATTGGATTAAGTATTCTGCTTTTGGTGATCGTAATTCTACAGATCAGCAAGTTGACAGATTTGTATGCCCGCATACGGGGAGAAGAGGAAGTAGAAGAACGGATGAATCGCGGGCAGGGAAGAGCCATGCTTCTTTTTTTAGTTGGCCTATTGGTTCTTTGTGTTTTATCTGCCTATTGGTGGAAAAACCTTATGCTTGGGTATGGTCCTCATAAGGCAGCTTCTGCCCATGGAGACACACTTGACAGTTTGTTTAATGTGACGCTGTTGTTCACAGGTGTTGTATTCGTGATCACCCATATAGGCTTATTCTATTTTGCATGGCGATATAAGAAAGTTAAAGGTTCTAAGGGGACGCATGTATCTCATAATAATACCCTTGAAATAGTATGGTCTGCCATCCCGGCAGTGGTGATGACCTACCTGGTCATAAAAGGTCTTCTGGCATGGAACACCGTTATGGCTGATGTTAAGGAAGGAGAGGAACATTTGGAAATAGAAGCAACAGGATACCAGTTTGCCTGGCATCTCAGATATCCAGGAGCTGATGGCATATTGGGTTCAAGGGATTTCAAACAGATCACTGCCGAAAATCCATTAGGTCAGGATTGGACAGATGCACACAATTTTGATGATTTCCATCCCGATGAATTATGGTTACCAGTCAATAAAAAGGTCCGGGTACGTATTATGGCAAGGGATGTACTACACAGTTTCTTTCTCCCTCACTTTAGGGTGAAAATGGATGCTGTTCCAGGTCTGCCAACTTATTTTGTATTTACACCAAGTAAGACAACAGAACAATACAGGGACGAACTCCGGAACTACCCTGAATATAACGTACCGAAAGATCCTTCAGATCCTGAAAGTAAAATGCTCTGGGAAGAGTTTAATTATGAGCTGGCTTGTGCAGAGTTGTGTGGCCAGAGCCATTATAGTATGCGACGTATTGTTCGCATAGTTTCACAAGAAGAGTATGATGCATGGTTAACTAAGCAACAGTCCTATTACCAGAGTAGTATCCGTGGGAAAGACATTGATCCAAACAAAGGAAAGTTACTTGATTTTGAAATAGGGCAAAACCGTGAAGCATTAGGGATGGCTGTTGAGAAAGCATTAGTTGATACGGGTATTCCACCGTCTGCCGGCGCACCCGACCTTAAAACCATCCGTCTTGATTATGTTCAGTTCGAAACTGGGGCAAATTCCCTGACACCAGATTCAAAATATCAGTTGAATGACCTTGCGGAAATTCTCAAGAAATATCCGAACCTTCGAATTGAAGTAGGAGGACATACGGATAATGTAGGGGACCCTGCAACCAATCGGGCACTTTCCCAACAAAGGGCAGATGTGGTGAAAGCCTACCTCCTTGCCCAGGGAATCGGTGCAAATGCAATGACATCAGTAGGGTATGGATCCACCAAACCTGTTGATACCAATGATACGGACGCAGGGCGTCAGAAAAACAGGAGAACCGAATTTAGAATAATAGCTCAATAAACTTTAAACGACTATGTCATCTTCACAGCAGCATGAAACCGATGTTCTGATCCGTGAGCAGGGTTATGACGATCATTTTCATGAACACCACCATGGAGATAAATTCCAATCGAATTTTATCACCCACTATATATTCAGCCAGGATCATAAGATTATAGCCAGGCAATTCCTTATTACAGGAATTTTCTGGGCTATCATCGGTGCAAGTATGAGTATCATATTCAGGCTTCAACTTGGTTTTCCTGATGAAAGTCTTGCTTGGTTAAAACCTTTATTGGGAAAATGGATTACAATTAATGAAGCTGGTCACGGAGCACTTAATCCGGAGTTCTACTATGCACTTGTTACCATGCACGGAACGATCATTGTATTCTTTGTATTGACTGCTGGTTTGAGTGGAACATTTGCCAATCTATTGATTCCATTTCAGGTAGGCGCCAGGGATATGGCATCACCATTTCTTAATATGTTATCGTATTGGTTCTTTTTCCTTGCCAGTGTGGTGATGTTCTTCTCTTTGTTCCTCAGCACAGGCCCATTCTCCGGTGGATGGACTGCATATCCTCCGTTGAGTGCTTTGCCTGAAGCAAGTTCCGGATCCGGAGCAGGGATGACATTATGGTTAGTGAGTCTTACATTCTTTGTTGTTTCCGTCCTTCTTGGAGGTATCAACTATGTTACAACTGTCCTTAACCTTAGAACAAAAGGAATGACCTTATGGAGGATGCCCCTCACAGTTTGGGCTCTTTTAGTAACGGCTATACTTGGAATCTTATCCTTTCCTGTTCTTGTATCAGGATTCTTTCTTCTGATGTTTGACAGGGGAATGGGTACCAGTTTTTACCTCAGTGAAATATTTGTCAATGGGCATGCACTTGAAAATGTAGGTGGTAGTCCAATCTTATATCAGCATTTGTTCTGGTTCCTTGGGCACCCTGAAGTGTATATCATTATCCTTCCGGCCATGGGTCTTACCAGCGAAGTTTTATCTGTCAATGCAAGGAAGCCTATTTTTGGTTACAAGGCGATGGTCTATTCGATATTGGCGATTGGATTCCTTTCGTTCATTGTATGGGCACACCATATGTTTATGTCTGGTGTCAATCCGTTTATCACCAATTTCTTTGTGATTTTCACCCTGATCATTGCAGTTCCATCAGCAGTAAAAGTTTTCAATTGGATATCGACTTTATATAAAGGGAATATTCGTTTTACATCAGGAATGCTTTTCGCTATCGGATTTGTTTCAATGTTTATCTCCGGTGGACTTACAGGAATCTTCCTGGGTAATTCTGCCATTGATATTCAATTGCATGATACTTATTTTGTCGTTGCACATTTTCATATCGTGATGGGAATAGCTGCATTCTTCGGAATGTTTGCCGGTGTCTATCATTGGTTTCCGAGAATGTACGGACGGTTTATGAATGAGACCATGGGAAGGATTCATTTCTGGATGACCATGGTCGGCGCCTATGCCATCTTTTGGCCTATGCATTATATGGGTATGGCCGGAGTGCCAAGACGCTATTATCGCTTTGATACCTTTGACGCATTCAATCATTTTGCAGGCCTCAACCAGTTTATCACAATAGCCGCGATTATTGTATTCGCAGCCCAGCTCTTATTTGTTTTCAATTTCTTCCATAGTATCTGGTGGGGTAGGAAGATGACTACCCAGAATCCATGGGGGGCAAATACATTAGAGTGGACATCACCGATTGAACCTGTGCATGGTAACTGGCCCGGTAATTTACCGACAGTTCACAGATGGGCATATGATTATAGCAAGGAAGATGCAGAAAAGGATTTTATCCAACAGCACCTGCCGATGACTGAAAAAGAAAAAGCAGAAGGAGAAGATCACGGATGAAAACGAAAGGAGACGTACAGATAAGGACAGCCTCGATAACATTTGGGGACTGGCTTCAGGATGTTGAACTTCTTGTAAAGTTCAGGTTGAGTACGTTTGTGGTATTCTCCTCACTTGTTGCCTATGTTATAGCAGCAGGACAAGATTTCCGTTTGATTCCTTTTCTGCTATTGACAACTGGTGGATTTCTGATCACCTTCGCTGCCAATATACTCAATGAGATTTTAGAAGCAGACTATGACCGCATGATGCAGCGGACTTCAAATCGTCCTTTGGCAGCAGGAAGATGGTCATCATCATCTGCATTGGTATTAGCAGGGTTTACTTCATTGGTAGGAATTACTTTATTAGCACTGCTTAATCCTTTGACTTCATTTCTTGGGACATTATCCCTGGTGACGTATGCATTTCTATATACACCACTCAAACGATATAGTCCTGTTGCTGTCATAGTGGGTGCAATTCCGGGAGCATTGCCGGTCATGATTGGAATGATAGCCCATGATGGAATCATTACTTCAGCTGCATTATTTCTTTTTGCCATTCAGTTTGTCTGGCAATTTCCTCATTTCTGGGCCATCGGTTTCTTATCCTATGATCAATACAGGAACGCAGGCTACAAATTGTTGCCTGAGGAGAATGGTAATATCGACAGGAGACTTGGGTCGCAGACTTTTATTTATACAAGCCTGATGTTACCGGTGATCCTGATTGGGTTTTTGACAGGATTGATATCATTGGTTGGTGCGATCGGATTGGTTTTATTATCATCCTTTTTCCTATGGAAAGCCTGGATTTTTTATAAGCAATTTGATAAAGCAAGTGCACGTGCGTTGATGTTTTCTTCATTTCTATACCTGCCCGCAGCACTCATGGTGTTGTGGATTGGAATGTAACTTATACCGTACAATCGTGAATACAAGCATAGACAGCGTAACCATACAACCAAAAGTAAGAAGGGGCATACATCCGCCCTTGTTTGCATTGTGGGCTGCCATGGGTAGTATGGCGATGATGTTTGGTGCACTGACCAGTGCATATATTGTAAGGCAATCAGCTGGTAATTGGCTTGAATTCCGGATGCCGGATATTTTCTTTTACAGCACACTGGTCATTTTATTGAGCAGCGCTACGCTCCATGTTAGCTATTGGGCTTTTCAAAAGGGAAAGGAGACGCTGTATAAATTGTTTTTACCCATGAGTCTTGTACTGGGCATTGCATTTATCGTTATGCAATACCAGGGCTGGAATGCCTTATATAGCATAGGTGTGGTTCTCGATGGCAATCCTGGCGGATCATTCTTTTATGTTATTTCCGGCATACATGCAGCCCATGTCATCGGCGGACTCTTTGCGATAGCAGTGGCAACGCTTCATGCGATAAGCCTCAACTATAAACCAACCCAAAAAAGGAAAAGGAGATTTCAACTCGTTTTGCATTACTGGCATTTTGTTGATTTCCTTTGGTTATATCTTTTTCTATTTCTATTGATCAAATGATTTACAATTAAATAAATGGCTACAGATACCTTAGACAAGAAACATACGGACCACGACAGCACTGAAAACGCAAGTTGGGATGGCGCGGAATATCCGTTTAAAGTAGGCTACGGCAAGCTGATGATCTGGTATTTTCTTGTATCAGATGCTTTCACCTTTGCCGGATTTCTGATTGCTTATGGTACGCTTCGATTTAGTATGCCTAGCTGGCCTGTACCTGATTTTGTTTTTAGTACATTCCCTTTCCTTGGCCCAGGTCATCCCTTGCTATTCGTAACGTTTATGACGTTTGTCCTGCTTTTTAGTTCGTTTACAATGATCAGGGCTGTACAGGAGGGTCATCGTGAGAATCGAAGAGGAGTTGCCATATGGATGGGGTTAACGATTATTGGAGGTCTTGGCTTCTTAGGTTGCCAGGCCTGGGAGTGGACCACCCTGATAGGCGAGGAGCACATGAGTGTGACCACAAATCCATTTGGAACACATACTGAAGCAGGTGTTTACCTGGGCCCTGATGGAAAGGAGTCTTCAGAAACCTTCCATGTAGGATCCAGTTACCTGATTCATAAAGCAAGTTTTGAAGCTGATCAACATGAAGCATCAGCCGCTGGAGATGCAGGCCATGGCGAAGCTGTGGCACAAAACGAAGGCACTGCCCATGACGAATCAACTACACATGGTGAGGCAGGTGCTGCCCACGGTGAAGCAGGAGGCCATGGAGGACATTCATATGCCGGACCTGGTGATTATCCGGATGCTGTAGTGGATGATAGAGGCTACATACACCGCAAGTTTATAGTCTCCGAAGGTGAGCATGCAGGACATACTAAATCCGAAGCGTTTGGTCCGAAAGCCTTTGGTGCTTTGTTTTTCTTCATTACCGGGTTCCACGGTTTTCACGTTTTCTCAGGAGTAATCTTCCTTACCATCATTCTTGTGAATGTCCTTAGTGGAATATATGTTGCCCGTCGGAATGGAAATGAAATGGTTGAAAAAATCGGATTGTACTGGCACTTTGTTGACTTGGTTTGGGTATTTGTTTTCCTTGTATTCTATCTGATTTAAACCTGGACAACGGCATTTTATACTTGAACAATGATTTTGAATAAATAAACGAGCATGGCACACGATTATACAGGAGCAAAGAAAATCGCACTGAAGACTATTATCATACTTGCAGTGGTTACGGTGATTGAGGTACTGATTGCCTTGACTGGCAAAGGGTATATTATTGAAGGCTATCATGCCCCTAAATTGATCATGAATTCCCTTATGATCGGGATGAGCTTATATAAAGCATACCTTATTGTTTTTGAGTTTATGCACATGAAGTATGAGGCAAAAGGCCTTATGTTGAGTGTTATGCTTCCGGTTTGCCTTTTGATCTGGGCTATTATTGCTTTCCTTCATGAAGGAAATGCATGGAAAAATAACCGCCATACGGTTCAGGAGCGATCCAAAGTCGAGGTTTCAAAATAGCGTAACCACCAACATTCCCGACTTGAATTTGTTTTATCCGGAGATGTTATAATACCACTTTGTAGATTCTACAAAGACTGAATACCGTTTCTAAATAGTATGGTAAAAACGTAAAGGAATGTCAAGGAAGTTTCTCGTCACCATCATTCTTATTCTGTTCCTGCTTCCATTCGTTTCCTGGTATTACCTCAAATCTGGTCTTGACTGGAGAAAGTCAGCCCAGAAAATCATGAATGGTACTTCACCGTTTCCTAAGATTGAGTATACCGACATCATTGGCCGGAAATTTTCAACATCATTACTTGAAGATCACGTTTCCATAGTCTCCTTTTTATCCTGTTCAGGTGAAGTGGAGCAAATGAATGTACTCAAGGAACTTTACGACCAGTTTAAAGAAACCAACAAAGCAAATTTTATTCTTCTTGATTCCTGTACAGCAGAAGTGACATCATCAGGGGATCCATCAAAGAAGAATTGGTACATCCTTCCTTGTTTAGATTCTTTAACGCTTTGCACATCCTTGTTGAACGATTGGCCTGATGGAAAAATATTTGCCCTTGTTGATAGAAACAAAGTAATAAGGAGTTATTATAGTATTGGGACTGCAGATGAAAAGAGGATACTGGTTGAACATATGGCATTATTGCTTCCACGGGAACGCCAGGAAAAAGTTGAACTCAAAAGAGGCGATAAAAAGTGATCACTACCGACCAGCAGCAATATATTAGGAAACTCAACAGGGTAGCCTGGGTGATTACGATCGTTGTATGGCTGCTTGTTGGAGCCATGCGCCGGATTAAGTTTGACATCGGCATGGATTTGAGTTTTCTTGCCGGAATCAATGCACTTTTCAATACAGGAGTTACGATTGCATTATTGACTGCCTATTATTTTATCCGGCGCAAGAAAATCACACAACACCGCAGGAGTATTTATGTAGCAATGATCCTTTCAGCAGGCTTCCTCTTGTCCTATGTCGGGTATCATTTTACAACAGAAGAAATCGTTTTTTGTAAAGTGGGATGGATGCGCACTGCCTATTATTTTATCCTATTCAGTCATATTATCTTCGCTGGACTAAGTTTGCCTTTCATCTTGCTTACCTTTATCAGGGGATATGCCGGTGATTATACGACCCACCGGAAAATGGCGCGATGGGTATTTCCTGTATGGTTGTATGTGGCGGCAACTGGCCCACTGGTGTATTTATTTCTGCTGCCTTGCCGATAATTGCTCCAAAATGCCTTATTTTTACAGCGTGAAGAAGTTAACTCGCATAGGAATTGTACTATTCATCACCATTGGAATGGTAGTGACTTCATATGATGCCACGGCCCAATGTCCGATGTGCAAAATGTCTGCAGAATCCAATCTGAAGAATGGCGGTACTGCAGGCCGGGGACTCAATGCAGGTATCCTTTATATGCTCGCACTTCCTTATACTCTTGTTGGAACTATCGGGTTCATCTGGTGGCGCAATAATCGCCGGAAGGAAGAGGACGTGGATGAAACAATGGAGCCATAGTCAACATTCCTTTTCAAAATTCATTTCTTTTATTTTAGAAATTAATTTGTTGTACCTGCAACAACAAAATGGTGCATTGATTTCTCAATGCACCAACAGATCAACATGAACTAAAATAATGAACCCATTAGAAGTTAACGGAATAACCTATTCCAAAGGCGATTCCATGTGTCTTAATACGTATATCAGTGATGTTATCAAGAAACATATCATTGAGACTATGTCTGTAAGTAGCTTCTATTGTAAAAGATCCAAATTCATTTGTTGGAATACTAATTCCGGCTCCAGCAACTGCAGATAGATCAAACCTGTTGTACAAATCATTGTCAAGGTTGATATTGATGGAAGGCATGTTCCAGTCAATGAGTGCATGGATTTTAGGAGTTATTTTACCGCTCATCGCATAGCCTCCTGTTGCACCGGCCTTGATGTAGGGAATTACACCTCGAT
>Ga0138256_10000891_pt1 | contig 32173 bp, 24 predicted proteins | sample KNB2016incub_MG_FD_105486 | JGI IMG/M metagenome (GOLD analysis project Ga0138256, IMG submission 105486) | Active sludge microbial communities from wastewater in Klosterneuburg, Austria - KNB2014incub_MG | ecosystem: Engineered > WWTP > Activated sludge > Unclassified | place: Austria... | reverse complement strand
GACATTTCTACTTTGCCCTAACATAATGCCAAAGATGGGTGCACTAAAAGTATGTAGATGGGTTTCACCACAGGCGGAAAACCATAACCACGGAGTCACGGAAACACGGAGAAAAGCAATTAAGAAACTCCGTGACTCGGTGTCTCCGTGGTTAGTCTGTTGGGCTATCTACAACCTTTGAGCGCTCCCCCAAAGATGTTTATGGCTGTAGCAAAGTCCAGTTTATGTCACCCTGAGGGAGCGTTTTTCCGCGACCGAAGGGTCTCGGACATGCCGTGGTAGAGATGCTTCGCTCCGCTCAGCATGACATGATTGGTTTTGTCAAGCGACTTTGGTAAAGCCATAACATCCCCCCACCGACCCGCTTGTCGCCTCGCCCCCGCCGTGATACACTCTTGATGTAATGTCCAAAAACCTCCTGCTCGTCACCGCCGATGCGAACTTTGCAAAGGTGCTTCACTTGGGGCTGGAGCGGGAAGGACACCGCCTTCACCCCGCCAAAACGAGGGGAGAAGCGGTCGTGCGGGCAGACGAGCACAACTGCGCGTTCGCCTTTCTGGACTTTGCCCTTGGAGAGCGTGCCATTCTGGAGACTGGATCAGCCCTGCGGGCGCTCAAACCGACCATCAAGCTGGTCCTGTTTTGTGATGAGGACACCCCGCCCGCGCTCGATTCGCTCCGCCCGTGGACACTCCTCCGCAAGCCCTATTACCTACCGGATGTGTTGACCATGATCAACGAAAAATCCACCCCCATCTTAACCCCTGTTCAAAATCGCCCCGCGCAAACGAGCGACCCTGCCCTCCCCTGGTTGCAGGATGTGACCAAAGCCGCGCAACACCTCACGCGCCTCACGCTTGAATCAGCCGCGCAAGCCGCGCTCATTACGCGCGGAAACGCAATGTGGGCATACGCCGGCGGGCTTTCACAAGACGCGGCAAACGAGATCGCCGTCACCGTCACCCGCCGCTGGGAAGGACAAAAAGGAAGCGACCTGTTGCGCTTCATCCGCCTCGAAGCCACCCGCGCCGAACACATGCTCTACGCCACGCGCCTCGCCGAGGACGTTGTGCTTGCCCTCGTGTTCGATGCCGAGACGCCGTTCAGCACCATCCGATCGCAGGCTGGCAAATTGGCAGACTCGCTGGCGCTTTCGGAGGCTGAGGCTGTGGAATCACCTCCGATGCCGAGTCAGCCCGCCACGTCGTTCGAGGCGTCGACCCAATATCTGGATGAAGACGCGGAGGAGGAAATCCCCTCCATCGCGGATATTCTCTCTGATGTCCCGTCCCCAACCCCCAAGCAAAAAGTGTACCCGGTCACGACAGACCTTCCGTTTGAAACCCGCCCATCCACGCCCGTAAAATCGAGACAATACAGCCGCGAGAGTTCGCCCGCCATGCGCGTGGATCAATTGCTCGCGTCGAATCAAAATTTGGAAGAGACGGTGGAGCGCGCGGCGCAGGATTTCAACGCGACTGTGCCTTCCAAATCGACTCCGCGCCCGCACACGCCGGTGCGACACCCCATGCCCGGCGAATTGGATGAGACCCGCCCGCATTCGATCACCGAGGTGGCGAGCCGCGTGATGCTCGAACCGCTCACGCCCGGTTTGTATAACCTGCCATATGCCTGTTTGCTTTTGCCGCGCTTCAGTTCGCACTACCTGACCGGCGATATTTCGGAACGTCTATCGGAATGGTTGCCGCAAATTTGCATTGCCTTCGGCTGGCGGTTAGAGTATCTTGCCGTGCGCCCGGAATATATGCAGTGGGTGGTGAATGTGCCACCCTCCAGTTCGCCCGGCTACCTGATGCGCATCATGCGCCAGCAATTATCTGAAAAGGTGTTCACGGAATTTCCTCGTTTGAAGAAGGAAAATCCCTCTGGCGATTTTTGGGCGCCCGGTTATCTCATCATGGGCGGCACGCAACCGCATCCGCCGCAATTGGTGAAGAACTACATCCGCGATACTCGCACCCGCCAGGGATATTCCGAACCGCCGAGGAAATAATTGTCATTGCGAGGAGTGCGTAGCCCGACGAAGCAACCTCCTCGCGCATAAGAGAAATTGTATAAGTCGAAATTGGAATTTGTGTTCTAAAAATGACAAGCGCAGAGTATAATCACTCTGCGTTTTGTTTTTACCTGATCGAAAAAATATGTCATCCCTTCGGGATTTGGAATGTGGATCTGGCGATTCTAGAATCCTTCCATCCCTTCGGGATTGTTGCTGGTGAAAGAAGCGAGTTTAACATCAACCCAGTCTCCAATCTCTAGTCTCCAGTCTCTAATCTCCAGTCTCTAATTCTCCAATTCTCCAATTTTCATTCCTCCAATTACCAATTACTAATTACCAACATGCCCCCCACCCTCTATCTCATTGACGGACACGCGCTTGCTTATCGAATGTATTTTGCATTGACGGCTGTCGGCGGGAGTCAACGCTGGCAGACCTCGAAGGGCGAACCCACCGCAGGGATTTACGGATTCGCGCGCGAATTGCTTCGCATCCTCGAGCAGGAGCAGCCTGAATATCTCGCCGTCGCGTTCGACGTGGGCAAAACTTTTCGCGATGAAATTTTCCCCGAATACAAAGGCACGCGCGACAAAATGCCCGATGACCTGCGCCCGCAGATCAAGCGCATCCGCGAGATGGTGGATGCGTTCAACATTCCGCGCCTCGAACTCGAAGGCTACGAAGCGGACGATGTGCTTGGGTCGGTAGCGCGCATCGCCGCCGAGCAAGGACTCGGCGTAAAAATTGTTACGGGTGATCGTGATCTTCTGCAACTCGTCAACAAACGCACATCGGTTTATCTCGCTGGCGATGATAAGACGTTTATCAAAGATGAAGACGTTGTCCAAAAACTTGGTGTGCCGCCGAAACAAGTGGTGGATTACAAAGCGCTCGTCGGCGACAAATCGGATAACATCCCCGGCGTGGCGGGCGTGGGTGAAAAGACCGCGATTGCCCTGCTTGAAAAATATAAAACTCTCGATGGCATCTACAAAAACATTGACAAAGTCGAGCCGCGTTGGAAAACGAAACTCGAAGCGAACAAAGAGAATGCCTATCTCAGTTACACGCTCGCGCAGATCAAAACCGACCTGAGCATCAATCTCGATCTCGAACACGCGAAGGCGCGCGACTTGAACGTCCCTGCGATTCAAGCCTTTTTCACAGAACTGGAATTCCGCACGTTGTTGAAGACGCTGGAAAAATTGACGGGGCAATCCGCTTCGTCTTCGAGTGGGACAAGCGCCTACCCTCCACCCAGCGCGAATGCAAGTGGACAGATGTCCATGTTTGCGAATGAGCCGCAGGTCGTTGTCTCGCCGAAAATCCAAACGAACATCACCGTCAACGTCGTTGACACCGAGAAAAAATTAGACGATCTCGTCAAAGCCTTGAACAAGGCGAAGATTATTTCGTTCGATACTGAAACAACATCAACGGAAGAGATGCGCGCGGACATCGTCGGCATTTCATTGGCAATCAAAGAGGGCGAAGGATATTACATTCCCATCGGTCACAGCGCTGGGACAAATCTTCCCCTGAAAAAAGTTATCGCCGCGCTCGAAGCGCCGATGACGAATCCAAAAATCGGAAAACTCGCGCACAACGCGAAATACGATTACATCGTTCTAGCACAACATGGACTCGTCGTCTCGCCGCTGACCTTTGACACGATGCTGGCTGAATTCATCGTTGACCCGTCATCGAGAAATCTCGGCTTGAAGAATCTCGCCTTCGCCAAACTCGGTGAGGAGATGACTCATATCGAAGAATTGATCGGCAAAGGCAAGAAGCAGATCAGCATGGCAGACGTGGCGATTGAATCCGTTGCGCCGTACGCGGTGGCAGACGCGGAAAACACGTTGCGTCTCATGCCGCTCGAAGAAAAAGAACTCAAGCGGGTGAACGGTGAAAAACTTCTCGAAGAAATTGACATGCCGCTCACAGCCGTTCTCGCGGAGATGGAAATGACAGGCATCTCGCTCGATCTTCCCTTCTTCGCCGAAATGGACAAGGAGTTAACGAAACGGCTTTCGCAAATCGAGAAGAAAGTTTTCGACTCAGTCGGCAAGCCGTTCAACATCAACTCCACGCAACAACTTTCGGATGTGTTGTTCAAAACGCTCGCGCTCGAACCGCCCGATAAAAACAACAAAACCGCCAGCGGACATTACTCCACTGCGGCGGGCGTGCTGGATGAATTAAGCGGCAAGCATCCTGTGGTGGATTGGGTGTTGGAACAGCGCGAACTCTCGAAGATAAAATCAACGTACGTGGATGCGCTGCCTGTCGCCATCAACCCGAAAACGAATCGAGTCCATACCTCGTATTCGCAAATCGGCGCGGTGACGGGACGACTCTCCTCCAACAACCCGAACTTGCAGAACATCCCGATTCGCTCCGAGACGGGACGCCGCGTCCGCAATGGATTCGTTGCCGACAGGGGCAACTGGCTAATCTCGGTGGATTACTCGCAAATCGAGTTACGCATCGTCGCGCACATGGCTCAGGACGAGGGCATGCTCGCCGCCTTCCGCGCCGACGAGGACATCCACGCCACCACAGCCGCGGCAATTTACAACGTCGCGCTCGACGCGGTGACCAAAGATATGCGTCGTCACGCGAAGGCGATCAACTTCGGTCTGATCTACGGCATGTCTGCATTTGGGTTGATGCGCGGCACCGACCTCACGCTGGCAGAGGCGGAAAATTTCGTCAAAGCCTATTTCACAAAATTCCCCGGCGTGAAAAAATATCTGGATGGCATCCGCAAGCAAGCCGCGAGTCAGGGGTATGTGGAAACACTTCTCGGTCGCCGACGATATTTCCCCGCGCTGCAAGGCAGGACCAATCCGCAGTTGAAAGCCCGCGAAGAACGCGAAGCCATCAACGCGCCGATTCAGGGAACCGCCGCAGACATCATGAAGATCGCCATGTTGAAAATTCCGCCCGCGCTGAAAAAAGCAAAATTAAGTGGGAAGATGTTGTTGCAAGTTCACGACGAACTCGTGTTGGAATGTCCAAAAGACGAAGTGGAAAAAACGGCGAAGGTCGTCAAAGAAACGATGGCGGACGCGTATGAGTTGGACATCCCCCTCTCCACCGAAGCGAGGTATGGCGCGAATTGGGGCGAGATGAAAACGATATGAAGTAGGCCCTTTGGTAGGTCACGCTTGAAGCATGACCTACGTTATAATACGCGTCATGCCCGGAAACGAAGACATCTTCCAAAAAGCAATGAATGAGGGACATTCCTCTGCGTGGGATCAGGAGTGGCATAAAGCCGCGTCTGCCTATCGCAAAGCCCTGCAAGAAATGCCCGACCAGCCGAAGGCGTTGAACAGCCTCGGGCTGGCGTTATTCCAATTAGGCGAGTTCGATGAAGCGATGCAGATCTACAAGCGCGTGGCGCAGATCTCATCGCAAGACCCCGTGCCGATGGAAAAACTGGCGCAACTATTGGAACGCACCGGGCGCCTGAAGGAAGCCATCGAGGCATCCACTCGCGCCGCTGAACTGTTCCTCAACCAGCGCGATGTTGACAAAGCCATGGAAAACTGGGTGCGCGTCACTTCCCTGGACCCTGAAAATATCCTCGCCCATTCCCGCCTTGCATTGGCGCACGAAAAACTAGGGCACAAACCGCAGGCAGTGACCGAGTACGTGGCGGTTGCCAGCCTCGTCCAGCGCACCGGCAATGTGGAAAAAACCAACGAACTGGTCAACAAAGCCCTGCAAATCCTGCCCGATAGCGCCGATGCAAAACAGGCGCAGGCGCTTCTACGCTTGGGACAACTGCTCCCCAAACCCCTGCGCCCCAAAGGTGGGACGGGTCCCATCGCCATGGCGCAAGTGAAGCAGTTGGACAAGCGCAAGACAGAATCCGATTCCGAACTCGACCCTGTGGCTGAAGCGCGCCAGAAGTCGCTCACCCGCCTCGCGGAAATTCTCTTCGAATACACCACCGACGAATCCAACACCGTGCAGGCGAAACGCGGGTTACAGGCGCTTATGCGCGGCACCGGTCAACTTTCGATGCAATCCTCCGAACAGACCAAAGTGGTGTTGCACCTCGGCTCCGCCATCGACATGCAATCTAAGGGCAACGACGCCCAAGCCGCCGAGGAGCTGGAACACGCCCTCGAAGCGGGATTTAACCATCCCGCCCTGTATTTCAATTTGGGGTTGCTCCGCTCGAAGATCGACCGGCATGAATCCGCGCTACGAAATTTACAAAACGCCGTCAAGCATGCCGAGTTCGGTCTGGGGGCGCGCTTGTTGATGGGACAGATCAACCAGAAAATGGGGCGCTTCGGTGCCGCCTCCATCGAATTCCTCGAAGCGTTGAAGATTGCCGACGGGCAGGTGGCTCCAGCCGAACAGGCAGATGAGATCCGCCAGATGTACGAGCCGCTCATCGAAGCGCAGGCGTCCGTCAAAGAAGAGGGAGTCCTGAACCGCTTGTGCGACAATATCAACGACATGTTGATGCGCAGGAACTGGCGCGAACACCTGAGCAAGGCGCGCGAAGAACTCCAACGCACCAACGAGAGCGATATGCCCCTGCCGCTGGCAGATATGCTCATGCAGGCGCAATCGAGCGCGGCGCTCGAAGTGATCAGCCATGTCCATCATCTGGCGCGCGCCGGTCAATTGCGCACCGCCATGGAGGAGGCGTACGGCGCGTTGGCGCACGCGCCCACCTACTTGCCGCTCCACATCCTGATGGGTGACCTGCTCGTGCGCCAGGAACACACACAGGAAGCGATCGCAAAATACATGACCGTGGCGCAGGCATACAGCGTGCGCGGCGAAACGGCGCAATCTGCCAAGATGTTGCAACGCGTGGTGCAACTTGCCCCCATGGATATGTCGGCGCGCTCGAGATTGATCGACCAACTCATCTCGCGCGGGCAGGTGGATGACGCCATCCGCGAGTACATCGAACTCGCCGATATCTACTACCGCCTCGCCGATCTCGACATGGCGCGTAAAACATTCACCACTGCCCTGCGCGTCGTCCAACAGCACAACGTCGACCGCTCATGGAACTTCCACATCCTGCAACGCATGGCGGATATCGACATGCAGAGACTTGATTGGAAGCAAGCCATACGCGTCTACGAACAGATCCGCACGCTTCGCCCCGACGATGAAGCGACGCGTAAAAGTCTGATCGATCTCAACTTTAAACTGGGTCAGCCCGCCCAGGCAAACGCGGAGATCGAAAGTTACCTTTCCTACTTGCAATCGAGTAACCGCGACGCGCAGATCGTCCCATTCCTCGAAGAGGTGCTCAACGAACGCCCCAGCGATATGTTGGTGAAACGCGCGCTGGCGCAAGCCTATCAACAGGCGGGGCGCGTGGAGGATGCGGTGGCTCAACTTGACACCGTTGCCGATACATTGTTGAGTGTCGGCAAGAAAGAGGAGGCAATGATGATCGTGAATCAGATCCTCCTGCTCAACCCGCCGAATTCGGAGCAGTATCGTCAGCTTTTGAGTCAGATACAGCAGTGACTCCACCCCGCCCAGCAAATGAGGCGGGATTTTTTTCGCATCTTTCCCAATTTCAAATTGACTCTGCTCACTAGCCTCTCACACGCTGATGCTATAATCGCAAACCGTAGGGCGAGATGCTTCGCGTATCTCCCGCTATAAAACTCTCTTTTCTGGAGGGGCAAGAATGCCTCAAACCCAAAACCGCGCCGTGATGAAATGGCTGTACGCCTTTGCCTCCGTTGTGGCGTTCCTCATCGTCTTCGGCGGATTCGTCCGCCTCACCCGCTCCGGGCTTTCCATTGTGGAATGGAATCCCATCAGCGGGACGGTTCCCCCGCTCAGCCATTCCGCCTGGCAGGAGGAATTTGCCAAATACCAGCAAACGCCCGAATACATCAAAGTTAACACAGGGATGACGCTCGAAGAATATCAATACATTTTCTACATCGAGTGGATTCACCGCTTCATCGCGCGCTTTGCCGGGCTGGTCTACGCCATACCCGTTTTCTACTTCCTGTTCAAGAAAGCCATCCCGTGGAAGGAATTTGGCATCTATTTCGTGATGGGGATGCTCTTTATCTCGCAAGCCTTCGCAGGCTGGATCATGGTCGCCAGCGGGCTTGTTGACCGCCCGGAAGTGAGTCACTTCAACCTGACGATTCACCTCCTGCTCGCCTTGACCCTGTTCGGTCTCGCGGTGTGGACGATACTCGGGCACAAATACGGTTTTCACCCATCCGGCAAGAAAGCGCGCTGGTCTGCCCCATCGAAGTTCGCCTTGCTGTATTTCATCCTGCTGATCGCGCAGATCACCTACGGCGGCATGACCGCGGGACTCAAGGCTGGTCACGTTTCAAGCACATGGCCCCTCATGTTCGGCAAACTCATCCCGCCTAACCTGTTCAACCCGCTCATCAGCGTATTTGAAATGCCGCAGACCATCGTTTTCATCCATCGCTGGTTCGCCTTCGCCGTGCTGGTTGCCGCGTACTTCATGTACAACAAAGCGCGCAAACAGAACTATCACGTCGAAATCAAAAACGGACTCGCGCACCTCGTTGGCGCGATCGTTCTGCAAATCACGCTCGGCGTTCTCACGATCCTGTCGTATGTGAATATCGTCGTTGCCCTGCTCCATCAAGCCACCGCCATTGGGCTGTTCGCTCTCGGCGTATATTTCATCCACCGCTTCCGCGCATTGGATACAAAGGAAATCTAACATGAAAAAAATAACATGGATCGTTGCCGCCCTGCTGGTACTCATCCCCTCGATCTCGGCTCTTGCCAAAGGCGAATTCACCTACATCACCGTCAAGGGACCAGGCATCATGGGCGATCTGACCATCTCCAACCCGGCGCTAACAGAAAGCTTCATGGCGTTCGCCGATTTTTCGCAAGGTTCGATCGACGCTCCCGCTGACCCGGGCGAGGGATATCAAATCATCCGCTCTTATGTGGTAGACAACAAAGAAGCGCCATTCGATTTGCTCTATTACTATCCCTACACCGGCTTCGTATACTACGATGGCATCGCAAACGGTTCCTCCGAATACGACAAAAAGTGGTACACAGCCGACCCGTCGGCAAGACAACCGTTCCAATCCGCGCTCAAACAACGCGCCCTGCTAACGTGGCTTCCGCTGGTCGTGCTGGCTGTGATTCTGGTCGTGTTCTTTGTCGCATATCGGAAGAAAAGTAACCTCGCCTGATATAAAAAAACACCCTCTCCAGAAATCGAATCGGATTTCTGGAGAGGGTGAACAATGAAGCGGGGCTTTATCTCAACACAAACGTATCCGTCTTCTCATCGTACGCCAGAATATTCACCTTCCCCTGTTCAAAATGTACTTCGCCTGAAAACGCCAGGCGGTAATCATCCGAGTCATCCTTGATGAAAACCTCCACGAGGCGCGTTCCGGGGTCCACTTCGAGAAACTCAAGCGCGGCAATGCGGCCATTGCCGCTAATGCCGGTCGGCTTAAAGACATCCTCAAACTCGGTCTCGCCGTCAATGACGACGCGCACGCTCATCGGGAAATGCGTGCCGCCGAAGATCTTCTCCGGGTCGGCGCCTTCGGGCAGGGTGATGCCCTCGGGTATTTCAGAAAGTTCAACCTTGCCTTTCGCGTCCACTGCGATGCGCAAGGCAGATTCATCCGCCGCCGCCATTCCGGTACGCACATCCAGCGGCAAGGCTATCGCAAACAAGCCCAACAACAAAACTGTTCCGATCAACCCGCCAACAAGCGACGGCACAAGTTTGTTCCGCTGCTTGATCTCCGGCAGAATCGGTTGCGGCTTATTTTTCTGCCCCGCCTCGCTATGCAAAACATCGAGCAGTTTTTCCACAGGCTTCGGGTCGGTCGGGGTTGCCTCCAGCCAATGCAAACCTTCTCCCACTAACGCAGGACGAAGTTGCAGACGGTTCAGAATCGAATACGCGTCTTCGCGGTTCACGTTGTCGTAATAAGGAGACGACACAAGCGCCAAGTCTCGGACACCTTCATTTTGCAGGGACTTGACCCAATCGATATTGACCGCGCCGATGCTCGGCAAAACCGCCGTGATGACGCGCCCCGCATCCTTCGTCCCCCACTCTGTCACGCCGACTGCGGCTTTCTCTTCATTGACGTTTAACTTCGCAGGCAAGCCGCCGAGTGTTTGAGTCCGTTGGCTGGCAAACAACACAGTCACGGGATGACCATCTTTCATTTCGCGCTTCACCGCGCCCTTCACCACGCCGAAGACCTGCTCGCCGTTATAGCCGCCTTTCAAATCCAGCGCGTCCACCGGGCATGCGCCGACGCAGATCCCGCACGCCGTGCATTGACTCGCGTTGACCACCGCCAGTTTCGGGTAACCCGAATCGTCATTGCGTTCCACCATGCGGATCGCGTCATACGGGCAGTCGGTATAACACAACGTGCACCCCGTGCATTTCGCGTCTGTGACGATGGCGGGACCCTCGTCACGACCGGAGGCAAGCCACGGGAGGAAGAACAGGCTTCCCACGAGAAGGATCGCCAATCCCCAAAAGATGACGTTGCCCCACATATCCGTCAGAGGCAGGAGGATGAGATACAAACTGTCCACCGGCACCGACTCGACCATTCTGCCAAGATCGGCAGGCTGGTACGACATGGCGGGACGGATGAGCGAAAGCACGATCAGCCCGACCAACGCCTGAGCCGCCGCCCAGCGCGGAGTCCACCAGCGGGCGCGCGAGAGACGCAGGCTGTGAATGTTGATGAAGAAGAACGCAATGAGTGGAACAAACAAGTGCAGGAACAGGATGATCACAAAGTTTGAAAACGTGCGCGAGGCAAGGTCGATCGAGATGTACGTGAGACCGGAATAGCCCGCGATGTTTTCCATCATAAATTCGGTCATCCACTGGGCGCGCTCATCCCAGATCATCCAATACCCGAATGTGCCGGTCAACCACACCATCGCCAACATGATCCAGCCGCTCGTCCAAGCCAGCCAGCGCGGACCCCAGAAGCGGTCGCCGGTAAACATGCGGAACAAGTGCAAGAGGATGAGGATGATCATCGCGTCGGAGGCGTAGCGATGCACACTGCGGATCAACGAGCCGTACCATGTAGAACTAATCTTCGCCACCGTATCGTAAGCGACTTCCGCGCCGGGGCGATAGAAAAGTGTCAGGTACGCGCCGGTGGCGATCAACACAACCAACATAAAGATCGTCAGCGTGCCAAGATGTTGGAGCGGATTGAAATCCGATTTGGCGAAGCGGCTGACGACGCCCTCGACGGAGATCCAACCTTTTTCAAGCGCGCGTATGAAGCGCCGTTCAGTATAGAGTTTTTTTGTCATCGGTTCCTTATTCTCTATCAAGCGTTTTGAAATTCATGCGCCGGCGGTTCCGCCTGCTCGCCTTCAACCGCCAAGCCGTTCAACAACGGAAACTTATTCATCTTCATCGCATTCGACGTGACAAAGATACTGCTCGCCACCATCGCAAACGCGGAGAACACGGGCTGTAATAACCCAGCCATCGCCAGCCCCACGCCGACGAGATTGTACACCACAGCCCAGCCGAGGTTTTGCCGCACGCGTTTCATCGCCTCGCGCGACAGATCGAACAGCCAGGGGATCACGCGCAAATCGTCGCGCATCAACACAATGTCAGACGCGGAGCGGGCAACATCCGCGCCGTGATTCATCGCCAAGCCAACGGTCGCCGAGGCGAGCGCGGGTCCATCATTCATTCCGTCGCCGACCATCGCGGCATGATCGACGAGTCGTTTCATTTTTTCATCGGGCGTGAGCGCGGCTTGTACCGGGATTCCCAACACTTTTTGCCAGCGTTCGCCCGCGCTTTGCTCATCGCCGGTCAACACGCCGAGATTCAACCCGCGCGATTGCAATTGATCCAACATATCCTTCGATTCGACGCGGATGGTTTCATCGAGAGACAGGATGCCGCGCGCGCGTCCCTCCCACCCCGCGTAGACGACGACGCGCCCCGCTTCCTTCCACGCCTCAGCCTGCTCGCAGATTTCCTCCGGCATCTCCAACCCTTCAGCAGACATGAGACGGGCGGAGCCGATTGTAATTTGGCGCTTGGTACCTGGTAATTTTCCAATCACGCCAAACGCGGGAATAGCTTTGAACGATTCAGGCTTGATGAGTTCAACTTGATTCGCTTTGGCATACTCCACAATTGCCTTCGCCAGCGGGTGTTCGGATTCATTTTCGATGGAGGCAATGAGTTGGAGAAAATCAAATTCATTTAAACCGCCAGGCGCGCGAAGATCGCCAAGATTCCTGCCTTCCTTCGGCTCTCTCAGGGTGTCGCTTTCTACTTTCTTTTCAGAAACAGATTCTGAAAACGGCGCGACGAACACCTCCTGAATTTTCATCGGCAATTGAGTCAGCGTGCCTGTTTTATCGAAGAAGACCCGTTCCACTTTTGCCAGGCGTTCGAGCGCGGCAGTGCTTCGCAAGATCACTCCCGATTCAGCCGCGCGTTCGAGGGAAAGCCAGAGAGTTAACGGTGTGGCAAGCCCCAACGCGCACGGGCAGGCGATCAGCAACACGGAGAGCGCGACAATCAACCCCCTTTCCGCGCCGCCGATGTGACTCCAAACGAGGAACGCGATTGCGGCAAGAGTCAACGCGGCGGGCGTCATCCACGCGGAGAGTTTGTCCACCGTGCGTTCGAGCGGAGAACGCGCCCACAACGCCTCATGAAGCAGGCGTCCGATCTGACCGGCAGTGGTCGAGTCGCCGACAGCGGTGGCGATCACTTCAAAACTGCCGTCCAGGTTGATCGTCCCGGCTTTGACCGCATTGCCTTCGCGCTGAGTCACGGGCTTGGGTTCGCCGGTAAGCAGGGACTCATCCACATCGCCCTCCCCGGTCGCGATCAGCCCATCTGCTGGGAACCGCTCACCGGGTCGCACGCGGATGCGCATACCGGGCTTGAGATCGGCAACGCTTACTTCTTTATCCGCTTCGCTGGTAACAACCACGGCGGTCTCTGGAATTTGTTCGAGCAATTTCATCACCGCGCTGTTGCTCGATTTGTGCGCTTGCATTTCGAGCCAATGTCCTACCGAAACCAAGAAGATGAGCATGGTGGCGGTATCGAAATACAAGCCGCCATGACCGACGATCAAATTGCGGACGGATAAACCGAACGCCGAAAATGTTCCGATCATGATGAGCGTGTGGATGTTGGGTTGCCCGCGCAGGAGGCTCGCAAAGCCCGCGCGCAGGATCGGCAAACCGAGCAGGATCAACACTGGGATGCTTGTGACCATCATCATTACCTGGAAGAAATCCACAAGCGGTTGCGATTCGGGAGTCGCCCAGTTGAAAATTTCGCGCGCGTAAATCCCCGCGCCGACGATCATATCGTGCAAGACCATCACGCCGCCGATGAGCAGGCGGGTGAAAAACGCGTCTTCCTCATCGTAGGGTTTTTCGTCGGGGAGTGTGGCTCGGTAGCCGAGAGCGCGGATCCGCTTTTTGAGCGTTTTGGGATTGATGATCGCGCCATCGAACGTGATGTTCGTTTGCCCTTGAATGAAACTTGTCTCCGCGTTCACCACGCCCTTTGTGCGTTTGAGCTGTTCGCTGACCAGCCACGCGCACGAGGAGCACCACATCCCGCTCAGGCTGAGAGTGACATTCTCCACATTTTCACTGGTTGCGATTTGCGCCGCTGGTTGCGCCGGGGAATCAGCCAGCAACGCCGCCACTTCCCTGCATGAAGGACAGCAGAAAATATCTCCCTGCTCGTTCGTGAGCGGATGAAGGGTTGTTAATCCGCAGAGGGAGCAAGGGGAGAGGAGTTGCGTAGTTGGGTAGTTGGCTAGTTGCATTGTTACGTGATATGAGTTACGAGGTACGGGTTGCGAGTTACAAGTTACGTGTTTCCGTGTGTGTCTGTTTACCTGTCTACATTTTCTACCACAACATCAACTCGCCGATCATCAGGTGATCGATCCAGCCGATGACCGCGAGCCCGCGCATGGCGAATTGAAAGCCGAAGAGCATCATGACGATGGAGGCAAGTCCGCGCGACCAGGCGCGGGAAATGGACTTGGAGGCGAGCCACTTCACCGCGAATAAACTCGGGACGGTGGCGACGCCAAAGACAAGCATGTTGAGCGCGCCATAGACAGCCGATTTGGAAGCAATCGCAGTCACGAGCGCGGTGAGGACCAAGCCGCAAGGGAGGAGTCCCCACAGGAGGCCGAGCAGGTAAGAGGCCGGGAGCGAAGCGGTTTTGAAGGCGCGGATGGCGCGTCCCCAGCGTTGAGTCACAGGGGAAAATAAAAGTTCGGGCGAGGGGGTTAGCCCAATAAAGGCGGATGCCATGTAAAGCGCGACGATGGCGAAGAGGATGGAAAGCGCGGCTTGCAGTTTGTCGAGCGACCAGAGGGTTTGACCAAAGGCGCCGAACAGCAAGCCGAGAAACGAATATGTGGTGATGCGCCCGGCGTGGGCAAGAATCCACGCGAATTTATTTTGAAAAACGGGCTGGCGGTCAAAGAGAATCACAACGGCGCTGCACATCCCCACGCAGTGCCCAAGACTTCCGAGCAGACCTAATAACAATGAAGCCAACATTGTTTACCGCAAATGTACAAATATACACGAGAAAACTTCGGAGGTCTTGCGACCTCCGAAGTTTTTTGATTCAAACTATCGGATGAACCAGGTGCGCCCGAGGAGCCACCAATTTGTCAGATAGTAGACTGCGAACCAGACGAGGAAGGCAATGACCAGAACGAATGAGCCTTTTGGCTGGTTCTGTTTGCTTTCAAGATCGTGCTCGGTCAACTTGGTGGATTCAAGCACGGGGTTGTTGTCGCCGGAGACGAGGAGTAGTTTGCTGGCTTCGAGTCGCGGGCCGGTGAGGATGGAGGTCAGCACGATGGCGACATACATGATCCCACCGATGACCGCAATGATCGCGCCGATGCCAAAGATGGCAAGCGACAACTCAATGGTGCCGGGGACGACGCCGGAGAACGTGATGTCCCAGTTGCGGCGCGAAACGCCTTGCAAACCGCTGACGATCATGCCGAGGGATACGAGGAGCATACCTCCGCCGAATACATAGGGTTGCCAGACCGCCCACTTCTTGAGTTTGAGTTCCTTGCGGAAGATAAGCGGGATGATGTAGTAGGTGAAGCCCATGAAGGCGGTTGTCGTTCCAGATACCACAGTCGCGTGGAAGTGACCCGGCAAGCGCATGGTGTTGTGTACCAGCAGGTTGATCTGCTCGGTGCCGATGACTACACCGGTCACTCCGCCGATCCAGCCGAACATGACCATGGAGACGACCAGGGCGGCGAAGCCCGGTTCGCCCCATGGGGCGTTACGGAGCCAGCCGAATAAACCTTTGCGGTAGCCTTTGGCGCGCAACGCAACTTCCAACGCGGCAGGGATCGAGAATGCGTGCATCATCGAGCCAAGCACGGCAAGGTACATGGCATACGAAGTGTTGACCGCCTTCCATGAGAACGACAGACCCGGATCCACCAGCAGGTGGTGAGCCGAGCCGAGGTTGATGAAGAACAGGTACAAGACGAATGCGAGGCGCGAGAATTTCTCGTTGACCGGGCGAATCCCTACGGTGATTTGAGCGAGCGAATACCAGATGGAAATCATCGCGGCAAGGTTCACCTGCTGGGCGGGGTGCCCGAAACCCCAGAAGAAGTTGCGATAAATGCCCGGGTCGAAGTTCGAAAGAATGCCCGCAGACCAGAGGAACGCCGGCACCACTGCCGCCGCGCCCTGAAGCAGGGTGTACGTTGCCAGGATCGCGGCAGTCATGAAGCCGAACGCCACCAGCGGCAATGAGCCTTCGAAGCGTTTTTCTCGTTTGGCAACCACGATATTAATAAAGAAAGTGATTACCGCGATCAACGCGCCAACCGCGAATAGGATGTAACTGAGGTAGAACAAGGGGCTGGCTTTGAGCGGCATGTAGGCGGTATATGCCACTGTGTTCCTCGGGTCGATCAATACGACGACATTCGCCATCAACCCGCCAACCGTCATGAGGATGAATGCAAACCACGCTGTTTTGGGCGCGGCATGACGCGCATTTAATAGCACGGTTGAGCCGAAGTGCAAGCCTGCGATCTCGAAGAACACCATCCAGGCGATGAGCATGTCGATGCCGTGGATGGTCAGCAGGCGGTAGAACCAGGTCGCATCCAGCAGATGAACCGCCTGCCAGCGCGTGAGAGCGATCAACAGCGCGGCGATACCGCCGATCGTCAGCGTGACGACCGCCATCACCGCATTGGCGATGATCAGCCGTTCCGCGTGCATATCCACTTTCAGGGTGAGGACCGGGCAGGTGCGATAATCGTCCTTCGAGTCCTTCGCCCAGGGAAATGTAGGGGCAAGAGTTGCCATTGCATTTTCTCCTATTTCACGATGATCTTGCCCACCATGGTGTGGTGACCAAGGAAACAATATTCATTGCAAACGATGGTGAACTCGCCGCTGGAGGTTGGCGTGATCGTTGCCACGTAGTCATAACCGGGCAACACTTCCAGGTTAATGTTCACCGGCTGGAGCGAAAACCCGTGCGCATAATCCATGGAGGAAATATGCAGGCGATATTCTTTGCCCTTTTCCAATTGTAGGATGGGGTACCACTGCCAGGCGCTGGCTCGCAAGTACACATCGCTACCGGGGGGCGGCGCAACTACCGGCACACTGTTCTCCTCCCCTACTTGATACTGGGCAACAAACTCGTTCACAGTGGCGGCGTACTGTTGCGGCGTGGTGCGATACGTCTCTGCGGGCACGTTTTGCTTGCCCATGTAATACCAGAGCGGCATCATCACGGTCAGAAAAATGCACCAGACGAGAGCCACCGTGAGCCACGTCTTCTCAAGGCGACCTAACGGCTTCCACCAATTTTGTTCAGGCGCTAACATGATTTAAATTCTCCTTTTGTGAAGTTTGGCTAGGGCGCCGGGGGAATGCTCAACAGGTTCGAAATCCCCCACACATTGTAGATCAATGTGCTGATGAGCAATGACGCTACAAACAAGATCCAGATATTATCGAATATCTTCTGACCCAACGATACAGGCTCGTTCTCTTGCTTTTCCTTCTTGGACATGGCATTCTCCTTTGGTGAATGTGCAACTTCCAAAGCCTAAAAATTTGCCCAATCATAGCATTGCGGGGAATAAAACAAATGTGAAGAATGTCACAGGATGTAGTATGACATTTATCAGTATTGGACAATATGGCTCTACTTATAAAAATTCGCCTCCCTCCGCAATGGACGCCTGATTCTCACCCTGGGATGTTTCCCCACCCCCGACAAAGAGACAATCGTCATGCCGCGCGGGTAACAATTGTCACTTTGACAATCCCGCTCAAATCTCATACAATTTATCCATATTCAATCCGGAGGTTAACGATAATGAAGAAGTTCGGTTTACTACTCTCACTACTTGTGGTCGCCACCATGATCCTGGCGGCCTGCGGCGGCGGCGGAAATTCTGAAGCAACAGCCACCTTGGAACCCGTACCGGCTGATTTCGCCGGCAAGACCAACCCGCTCGGAGCAGATGCGGCAACTGAAGGCGCAAAAGTGTTTCAAGTTAACTGCGAACCATGCCACGGCCCGCAGGGTCACGGCGATGGCCCCGCAGGCGCGGCGCTCGACCCCAAGCCGAAGAACCTGGGCGAGTTGCAAACGCGCGCCTCAGATGATTATCTGTTCTGGCGCGTAAACACCGGCAAGCCCGGCACCTCCATGGCGCCGTGGGCGGGCATTCTGACCGAGGAACAGATCTGGCAGGCGATCGCGTTCGTCCGCACTTTGAAGCCGTAACTGTTTATTCAACAAAAAAAGAGCGACGCTTTAACAGCGTCGCTCTTTTTTTATTTCCTGATCCGCGCATACATCGCGAAGCCGATCGTGCCGAACGCCAGCCCGGCAACGGAGGCTCCCCATGAAAAAAAATTCAAAACGAATGTCGATTCGAGAACGTGAATCACCATCAGAAACGGGAGGACAATGCCCGCCAGCATGAGAGTCACGCCAAACAAGAGGAGGAGTCCGGGATTTTTCATAAGGCTATCTTTGAACCGCGAAGAACGCAAAGTCCGCGAAGAATACTCTTGTTTCTCTTCGCGGTTAACCTATTGATACAACCAGCAAGCCACAAAATGATGCGGCTCGGGTTCAAAGTTAATCGGTTCCTGTTGGTCGCACAGCCCGGCAATCGCTTGAGCGCAACGCGGGTGGAAGCGGCATCCTTTCGGCGGGTTCACCAGGCTTGGCGGCTCGCCGGGCGGAACTTCTTTGAATGAATCGGCGTTGCGCGCGTCGGGGTCGGAGGTGGCGGCGAGTAACGCGCGCGTGTACGGATGCAGGGGGTTTTCGAGCAGGCGGCGCGTATCTGCTTTTTCGATGAGGTTTCCCGCATACATCACAAAAATACGCTGGGAAAAATATTTCACTGTCGAGAGATCGTGCGTGATGTAGATCACTGACAATCCATGCGACTCTTGCAAGGCATGCATCAACTTCAAGATTTCAACGCGCACCGAGGCATCCAGCATCGAAACAGGTTCGTCAGCCACGATCAACTTCGGTTCGCGCAACATCGCCCGGGCGATCACAATGCGCTGTTGTTGCCCGCCGCTGAGCATGTGCGGAAATTTCGGTAAAAAATCCTCCACAGGGTGAAGTTTCACTTCCGCCATTGCCTTGTGGATGCGCGATAACCGTTCTGCCCTGCTCCCCAACCCGCTGATGATGAGCGGCTCTTCCAAAATCGTTTGGACATTCATGAACGGAGGCAACGCGCCGTACGGATCCTGTTGCACATACCCGATCTTGAATCGATATTTCTGCAACCCGCGTCCTTTTAACTCTGAGAGATTTTCCCCATCAAAGATAATGCTCCCGCTGGTGGGAACATTCAACCCCAGGATAGTCTTCATCAGGCTGGACTTGCCGCATCCCGACTCACCGACAACTGCCACCGTTTCCCCTTCTGCCAGTTCAAAGCTGACGCCATCCACTGCTTTGACGTAGCCGGCGCGCCCAAAGCCGAACCGGCGCAATTCGTACCACACGCGCAGATCCAGCGCCGACAGCAATGGCTGAGGTTCGTGGATGTTTTGTGTGCTCATTATGACCTCTCGTAAGTCGGTGATCATTCAGTATCTCCCATGTTGTTGCGAGGAGCGCTTTTGCTCTTTGCGACGAAGCAATCTCCCAATCGAGTCGGAGATTGCTTCGTCGTCGCTTCGCGCCTCCTCGCAACGACATTTATTAGGCGTGCAACCAGCATTTGACGCTACGCCCATTCTTCACAAATACAGGCGGTTCTTCGGCGCATTTTTCAAAGCGGAACGGGCAACGCGCCGCGAAGCGGCATCCCGTTGGGGGGTTGATCAGGCTGGGCGGCTGACCGGTGATGAACATCGGGTCCGACTCGCTGCGCAGGCGCGGCACGCTCGCCATCAACATCTGCGAATACGGATGAAGCGGCGCAGGGAAGAAGTCGCGCGCGTGACCGGTTTCCACGATCTGTCCCGCGTACATGATGGCAACCTCGTCTGCGAGTTCGCTGGAGGTGGCAATATCGTGCGTGATCAGCATAAAGGATGTGCCAAGTTCATGCTTGATCCGTTTAAGCACATTCATGATGTTGGCTTGCGTCAGCAGGTCGAGGGCGGAGGTCGGCTCGTCGAGGACGATCAGGCTAGGGCTGGTGACAAGCGCCATGGCGAGCGCGACGCGTTGACGCATCCCGCCGCTCAACTCGAAGGGATAGCGGCTGACAAAATCCTGCGGCACGCCCACATGCTGGAACATTTTTTGCACGAGTCGCGTGGCTTCGGCTTTGCCCAGCCCTAAATGAATGATGGCTGGCTCGGCTACCTGTTCGCCAACGCGGATGACCGGGTTGAGGGCATTCATCGCCGCTTGCGGCACCAGCGAGATGCCCAGCCAGCGCACATTTTTGCGGAATTCTTCGTCGTCGAATTTCATCACATCGGCGCCTTGCAAGAACACCCTGCCGTCGTATTTATCCACGTTGCGCGGAAGGAGCCGGAGCATGGCTTTCGCCAGCGAACTCTTGCCGCAACCCGATTCGCCGAGGATGACGACCGCGCGATTCGAGTCGAGCGTGAAGTTGACGCCGTCCACGGCTTGCACTGTGCCGCCGCGCGTTTTGAAATGCAGTTCGAGTTTCTCGATCTGAAGCAGTTTGGGCGATGCGGGCGGGTTCATGCGTCCCTCAATTTGGGGTTGAAGATACGATCGAGGGCAAAGCCCAGCATGGCAAAGCCCAGACCGGTGATCATGAGCAGAACGGTCGGTTCTAAAATCCAATAGTAATAGCCGCGATACAACGCGCCGTTCATATTGGCATCCTGGATGATCTTGCCCCAGGTGGGTAACACCGGGTCGCCCAAGCCCAGCACCGCCAGCGAGGCTTCGAGGAAAACGAAGGCTGGCACCGATGAAACCAGCCCGGGGATGAGCAATGGGATCATGCGCGGAATCAAGTAAAAGAATACGATGCGCGTTCCACTCGCCCCATAGGCGCGCGCCGCCTCGATGTACATGGATTCTTTGACTTGAAGAAAGATCGAGCGAAATCCTTTAATCGCCCCAGTAAAAATACTCAGGGCAATGGTCGCGCCGAGAATCACCCACAGACTGCGCGAATAAAATGTGCCGATCATAATCAAAATGGACAGGAAAGGGAGCACCAGGTTTACTTCAGTGATGCGCTGGATCAATTCATCGATCCAGCCTGAATACCATGTGCCGAGAGCGGCGATGATCATCGTCAACACCGAGGAACCGAGCGAGGCGATCAAGCCAAACGTCAACGCGACGGGAGCGCCCCACAGCAAGGGAATCATGAGATCGCGGCGCGCCTGGTCGGTCCCTGCCAGCCCGTAGACTTGACCGTGAAAGACGAATTCGGCGCCGATGCGCGAATCAGGCTCAAAGGTTGCGCCGGTGATGAGGAGCCGATACTGCCCCCTGATAAGCGAGCCAGTTTCAGGGTCCGAAAAGAGAGCGGCGATATTATCGTCCGTTTTGAGGCGGGCTTTGAGTTTTTCATCCTGAGCGAAACGATACGTAAATTCCTTGCCGATCGCCATGTTTGCGATCCGCACAGATCGCCCGTCAGGCGTAAGCCACTCAAGCGAGATGAACGGCTGTTTCTCGGCGTACGCGGAGGTGAAATACAGGAGCATATCCTGCGGGTACGTGTCGTACTTGAAATCGAATGCATAGTTGGCAAGCAGTGTGCCTGTGCCTTCCGCGCCGGGCGTGAACTCGCTGGGCAGGCTTCCATCACCGGTGTTAACCGCAAACGATTCAGCATATTTTTCGGACGAGAAATAATTGATCCAGGCGGGCGCGGCGAACTTCGGGTTTTGATACCAGACCTCCTCCCCTCCGCGCCACAGGCGGATCGCTTCGTGATAGGGAATCTTCAGCATGGCATACGCCGCCAGCAACACAAGCAGAAAGATGACGAACGACCCAAATACAGCGGAGGGGTAATAAAAAAACTTTTGAATCGAATTTTTTAGCGTAGCCATATCAACTCCCGACCTTTACGCGCGGGTCAACGAGGGAGTAGGTGAAATCGAGCAAAAACACGGTCATGGCAAGTAGATAGGCATAAATGATCGTGGAGCCGACAATGATGGGAATGTCATATAACCCAATTGCCTGAAACAACGCGCGACCCAACCCAGGCCAGAGGAACACGGTTTCGGTGATCGTCGCGCCCGTCCATAATGTGATGATGAGCAGGGCAAAATTGGTGATGATGTTGGGAAGCGTGGGACGCAGAATATACTTCCGCTCCACATCGCGGGTGGGCAAGCCTTTTGCCTTTGCCATGTCCACGTAATCTTCACTGGAATATATAAGGAAGAATGTGCGGTAGTTGTAAATGCTGAGGAAAAACGAACTAAGCACCAGAGATAACGTGGGGAGGATCAAGTGCTTGAGCAGGCTGAGGGAATAATCGACCGGGTTGGAAGGCGGCGGGGAATCCACCATGCCGCCGAATGGCAATACCTTCAATATTGCGGCAAAGATCAGAATGAGAAAGATGCCATAAAACCACGGCGGCGCCGCGGAGGTTGGCGACAAGGTAACAACGAGTTTGTCCCAGAAATTTCCATACTGGCGGGAAAGGTTCAGCGCAAGCAGGATGCTGGAAAAAAACAGGAATAATTGCGAGATGCCCATCAACAGCAATGTGGCTGGCAGGCGTTCGAGCAGGATGAGGCGCACTTGTTTCGAGCCTGAGTCGCTGGTCATGTTAATGGCGCGCCCGAGGTTCAAAGTCAGCGCGTTCGCGAGATAGCGCGCATTCCGCACAGCGATGGGCACATCCAAGCCCATGCGTTTTTCTTCCGAGGCGATCTTGTCTTTAATCAATTGCTGGCGGACTTCGAGTTCCATGGCTTGTCCTGCGGGACTGTTGATGATGGCTTGCGTCACGCGGTCTCGAATTTCGCCGCGCATGATCTCATCCACATACCCGCCCATGTTGGCAATGATGATCGTGAGGTAAATACCAATGATGACGGTTACGAACAAGGTCAACAAGCGCGCAATGGAATATCTCAAGATGCGGAGCAACGAGTCGTAGCGCGTCGATTTTTTAGCAACCGGCGATTCGGTTGTGGGTTGGGTTATCACTGCCATGCATACCTCACTCGCTTCCTTGCAGAGGAACGCGCAGGGACAACCATCTGTCCCTGCGCGTTTTCATTCTGCGAATCCTACGGAACTGCCACAAAATCAAACGATGTGAACGATGGGATCGCCACAGGAATCGGAACCACTGCCACTTCGAGCCTGGCTGAGCCGGTGGGAAGTTTTTTCGTTTCCTCCGCGCTCAACGCGACTTGATATTGACCATCCGCCACCGCTGTCGCGTCGCCCACCGACACCACCGCGCCGGTCGCATCGTACAGGATGTATTTCACCCGCGCGATATCGGAAAGCAGATACGGTTCGTCTTTGAAATTGATCGTGACGTCGAACATCGCTTCTGCGCCCGATTTGACCTGCCCCGGCCCATCCAACAGAGTCGTCGCCAGTTTTGGCTCGCTGAATTGAGACCAACGATCGGCAAGATCGGGGAAATCGGCGAAATGCTTGAGGACAACCGATTTTTCCGTAGTGAAGGCTTGGTCGAGATAATAGGGACCCGTTCCAACCATGTAATGACCGTGATCCGCAACCCATTGCTTGAGGTTGGCGTATCTGAGATCGGCTTCCTCTTTGGTCACAAACTGGCTCATGGTCGCGGCATACGGGATATGCGACTCAGTCGCCGCTTGATCGAGATACTTGCCGAGAACCTCGAGGCTTGGTCCGCCCACCCAGTTGGTTTGTTCCACTTCGAGCGCGCCGGCTTTATCCTCCGAATACGCCAATTCGCCGTTCACTTCTGCCAGGTTAGATACTGCCAGCACGGGCCAACTATTCTCATAGCCCAAGCCGTACAGGTCCTGGGGCCACAGAGTCAGGATGTTGAGTTCCGCATTCGTGTTGTATGTGTCGGAATACGCTTCGATGGTCAGCGGGTCGGTGGAAACGATACGATACCCTTTGAATGCCGAGAGCGTGGCGTTGATGCTCAATGCCAGGGCTTCATCGTACATTTTGCTTTCCGTTTTACCGGGATCGAAACTAAGGATCATGTTCATCACAAAATCGCCCGCAGAAAGCGGACTGCCATCGTGCCATTTCACCGTTTCGAATAAATCATCGGGATAAACCACAAGACTCTTCACATTGGCTGTGAGACCGTCGGGATACTTCTCGCCAACTGTAATGAAGCGTTGTTCGGTCGCGTCCCAATCGATCCACGCGTCTGCGGGAACATCCACCTGGGGCGCGGCGGTCACGGTTAACCAATCGAGACTCTGGTTGATCGGCAAGCCTTCCTTATAAGTCAATTCGGCGCTGGCAATACGCTGAGGATACGCCAAGCCTGTATAAGGATCAGCCATCAAGCCCCCGCCGCCGGTGATATTGGAACTGCCCTGTGTGGTCATACGAACGACAAAACCGTCCCAGATCCAGTTACTGCCGGCAACCGAATTCCACGGCTCGGTGAACAGATCGTTCGTGCCGATCTTCAACGTGCCGCCTTCCTGATCCTTGAAGCGCAGGTTGTACGGACCGACATTCGTCGATTCGGGGCCTGTGGCAAGATCGAACGTCACTTGCACGTTGTTGGCATACGGGGCGTATGTTTTCTGATCGATGACCCACACGAACAGCGAATCTTCCAGCGAAAGTTCGAGGGCGCGCGCCATCATGGCATCTCGTTCTTCCTTCGAAGAGTAATTGCCCTGGGCGAGATCGTCGCCCAGCTTTTGGAATTCGGGATCGGAGACATTCGAAACATACGGCTCGCTTGCCTGCGTGCTGGTGTTCAAGTAACTCTGCTGGATGTTGCCGCTCTCGTCGCGCAACGAACCCAAACCGGAAACACCGTAACCCGCGGTATACAAATTCCATTGACCGTCCGCCGCCACAGTCCCCTGCCAGATCGGGAAGGCTTCAGAAGCGGTCTTATACTGTCGGTCCACGGTAAAACCGAGGCTTTCGAGTTGATTGGACACGTAATCGCCCATTGGCTGTCGCGTGCCGTCGCCATCGGAACGGATGAGGAAAGTCAACACGACCGGCGCGCCGTTGAATTGCCACTTGCCGTCCGCGCCGAGTTCGGCGCCCATGGCGGGCATTTCGGCGTCAATCGCTTCCCTGGCGCGCTCCGCATTGAAGGCATACTTGCTTTCAAGAGCGCGGGCGGTATCGATCAGGTTGGTGTATTCCACCAACTCGGTGGTGATCGGCAAAAGTCGAGGCAGTGAACCGCCGGCATAAATTTCCTGATTCACATAGTTGCGGTCGATCAGCCAATTCAACGCTTCGCGGATCTTGCGGTTCGAAAACGGATTCAACACAGCCGTATCCTCGAACACCGCCGGGTTCAAGCTGATCCCGTAATACCCGCCGAGCGATTGCGTGCTGGACAGACCCGATTCCTGAATCGCCGGGTACACATCCGAAGCAAGATTGAACGAGAAGAAATCGATCGCGCCCGCCTGGATCTGCGAAATGGCAGAATCGCCAGCAACGACCGAAACAACAATTTCATCCAGCCAGCCGCCGTGGCGCGTGGTGGCAGGCGCTGTGGATTCTTCGGTTGCGGCAGGGGCTTCGGTTGCCGCTGGCGCTTCGGTTTCCACAATAGGCGCTTCAGTCTGTGTTGCCTGTTGAGGGGCGCATGCGGCAAGCACAATGCTCAACATCATGAGCAGGCTGAAGATTTGAAATACTTTATTTTTTTTCATACTCTTCTCTCCTAAAAAATTTGGTGAAGCTGAAGACGTGGAAGCAACACAGGCGATCTTCTCGAGCCACCTCCTTTGGAAATAAAGCGAGCGAGGCGGAAACCCAGTTGCGTAGACCGGGGTCCCGCCCAACGCCGACGGATTGCCTTCTTGTGAGGAGATCGTTGAAAGCAAAGCAGATTAGCATGACTAACCTGCGCCCATCATACCTACCGCAGGAAATTCAAGCATCCGCCTTGAAGCGTGTTTCGCACCCACAGGATGGATGGTTTGGATACCCTCCGGAAGGGCATCGCGCGTAGTATTCCGCCCTCACGCCCCATCTGGAAAAACCCCTCCTCGGAGGGATATGGCGCTATGTGTCCAGCCGAATAAAATCAGGGTCATTACTATACTTAATACGGGTCTATAATTACTAACATGAGCAGGATTTGGACGAAACGATTCGGTTTCATCATCGGGAGTCTATTGCTTCTCGCGCAGGCTTCCTGCGCCGGGACAGCAACGCCTCAAGCCGCGCCCCAAACTGCATCGCCTGCGACCAGCCTCCCCGTCCGACCGAACCGCCTCTCCCCCGCCGACCTGCCCGAAATCTGCAACTGTGTCCCGCGCTTCGATACGCTCGGCATCGAGCAGGGACTCTCGCAAAGCTCCGGGCGGGTTATCTTTCAAGATCGTCAGGGATTTCTCTGGATCGGCACCGAGGATGGATTAAATCGTTACAACGGGTACAACTTCACCACGTTCAAGCGCGACCCCGGCAACCTCAACAGCATCAGCGACGGTTGGATCAACGATATTGTCGAAGACCACGACGGATATCTTTGGATCGGCACGCGCCTGGGCGGGTTGAACCGGTACGATCCGCGCACCGGCGCGTTTACTCATTTTCAACACGCGGAGAAAGAGACCGACAGCCTGGCAGACGATCATGTGACTGCGTTGCTCATCGACAACGAAAATCAACTGTGGGTTGGCACTTTGAGCGGGTTGGATCGATTCGACCAGGATACGCAAACTTTTCGTCACATCCCGTACATTGTTCCTCAACCCAGCGCAGACGATGACCTGATCGTCACCCCGGAACTTGATTCGGCCGCAGAAAAGAACCAGGATGAAGCGAAGCCGGTGGTGAGGTCTAAAAAACTGAGCAGTAGGAACATCAGCGCATTACATCAAGATTCGGAAGGGCGCATCTGGATCGGAACCCTCGATGGCGGTCTGAATGTGTTAGACCTGTCCTCGGAAGTTTTTACCCACTATTTTCCGGCGCCGGATTACCCCGGCAGTATCAGTAGCAGTCGCGTCACCTCCATCGCGGAGGGGCTGGATGGCGATCTGTGGATCGGCACACAAACCGGGTTGAATGTCTTCGACCCGGTGGAGGAGACGTTCACACCCTTTATGCACGCTAAGGATGATCCGCAGTCGATTGTGAGCGATTCCATTAATACCCTGCGAACCGACGGCTCGGGAAATCTATGGATCGGCACATCTGAGGGACTGGATCGGATGAGCGAAGACCGCTCCCATTTCATCCATTATAAAAATGACCCGACCTTTCAACGGAGCATAAGCAGTAATCACATCCTCTCCATCTATGAAGACCGGGGAGGCGTGCTGTGGTTTGGGACTCACGGAGGGGGGATCAATCGCTACGACCGGGAACGCGATAAGTTCGCCTACTTCCGCCACGACCCGGACAATGCAAACAGCCTGAGCGGAAATTTCATCTTTCCCATTTCTGTGGATGCTGAAGGCTATGCCTGGATCGGCACGTCTGACACCGGGTTGAACCGTTTTCAGTGGAAAACAGGCGCAAATAAGAAATACACTAACAACCCGCAAAACCCGGACAGCATCAGTTCCGATACGATCATCTCGATCTTTCAGGATAGCGATGGCATCCTCTGGGTTGGCACCACCAACGGGCTGGACCGATACAACCCGGCGCTGAACTCTTTTACACACTACCGCCGCGACCCAACCAACCCGGAGAGCATCAGCGCCAACTTTGTGTACGCCATTTTCGAAGACAGCCGCAAACAACTTTGGGTGGGCACTTTCGTCGGGCTGGACCGCTTCGATAAAACCACCGGCGAATTCACGCATTTCCGCTCGGACCCTGCCGACGAATCCACATTGAGCGGCACGAAGCCGCTCGCCATCGCCGAGGATAGCCGGGGCTATCTCTGGATCGGCACCGCGGAAGCCGGCCTTAACCGCATGGACCCGGTCACCAACGAGGTAAAACGGTATCAGCACAAACCCACCGACCCAGCAAGCCTGAGCGGAGATTCCATCCTTTCCATTTACCTGGACTCGAAAGGCAGGTTATGGATCGGCACCGCCGGAACGGGGTTAAACCTATATCACCCGGAAACCGATTCGTTCACCCATTATGTAGAAAAAGACGGACTGCCCAACGGGTCTGTGTATGGCATCCTTGAAGATGAAGATGGTCGCCTGTGGATGAGCACCAATTACGGCATCGCCCGCTTCGACCCGGATACCGAAACCTTTCGCAATTACGATCGCGGCGACGGGTTGCAGAGCAATGAGTTTAATTCCAACGCGTTTGCAAAAGGAAAAGACGGCGAATTTTATTTCGGAGGAATCGATGGCTTGACGGTCTTCCGCCCTCTCGAAATCACCGATAGCGCATACCCGCCGCAAATCACCCTAATCTCGCTCGACCAGGAGGGACAGTCACTAGCGAGCGACTCAAGCGTGGAAACGTTGCGCGAGATCACCATTGCCTATCCCCAGAATTCGTTCGAGTTTGAATTTGCCGCCCTGAGCTTCAACCAACCCGGTAAAAATCAATACGCCTACACCATCGAGGGCTTCGATACCAACTGGCACTTCATCGGCACCCGGCGAAATGGGCGCTATACCAACCTGCCTGGGGGAACCTATACCCTTCTATTAAACGCATCAAACAGCGACGGGGTATGGAGCGACACGCCCACCCGCATTACGTTGACGGTCATCCCGCCGCTCTGGCAAACGGTTTGGTTTCGCGCTTTTATCGCGGTATGCGCGGTGGTCGTAGTCGCAGGCGGGGTGCGCTTGCGCACAAAATCAATACAAGATAGAAACCGCGCTCTTGAGCGGCTCGTAAAAGAACGAACCTTCGCGCTTGAAAACAGAAACCGCGAAATAGAAGCGCTCTACCAGGCAGACGAGCGCATCCTGCGCAACGTCAGTTTGAATCAAGTCTTCCAAACGCTGGTCGATGTGGCAGTGGATATGCTCAACGCCGATCGAAGCGTGGTCTTTGCCTGGGATGAAAAGCGAACCCGCGTGGTTCCGCGCGTCAGCCGAGGCTTCGCGCCGGAAACGCTCCAAATCCTTGAATTTGAAAAGGGCGAAGGAGTTATTGGCGAGGTGCTTGAGACCGCGCAACCGGTCATCGTGCGACAGGTCGAGTTAAACGAATTTCAACCGAATATCCGCCAGGCGCTGATCGCCGAAGGCATTCGCTCATTTGCGCTGATCCCCATCATGGTCGATCGGAAAATCGTCGGCGTATTCAACGTCGGTTTCACCACGCCCAACCTGATCGGCGACGATATCACCCGCCTATTCTCCGCAATCACCCAGCGGGCATCCATCTCGATCGCCAACATGGAACTCTTCGAACAGACCAAAGACCTGGCGGTAATGGAAGAACGCAACCGCCTCGCCCGCGACCTGCACGATTCGGCAAAGCAGAAGGCATTTGCCGCGCTTGCCCAATTGGGAACCGTCCGCAGTCGTTTGAACGGCAACGGCGACCTGGTCTCCATGCACCTTAGCGAAGCGGAAAATCTCGTCAGTGACGTGATTCAGGAATTAACCTTCCTCGTGCAGGAGATCTACCCGATCGCGCTACAGGAAAAGGGATTACCCGCCGCCCTACGCGACTATATCTACGAATGGGAAAACCGCAACGACACCACCATACAGTTGGTCAACCGTGGCGAGCGTCGCCTCCCCCTCGACATGGAGCAGGCGCTCTACCGCGTGGCACAGGAGGCGCTCGCAAACGTGGCGCGACACAGCAACGCCCGCCGCATGGATATTTCCCTTGTCTACAATCACGACACGGTACAACTCACCCTCGCCGACGACGGTTGCGGTTTCGACCTGGAAAAAAAATCATACGGCATGGGGCTGCGCTCCATCCGCGACCGCGTGAGCAGCATTCACGGAACGGTACAAATCCAAAGCGCGCCGGGGCACGGAACAAGAATCCTGGTACAGGCGCCAATCAAAAATTGAGAAGGAAGCGACTATGGCACAAAATAATCAAAACAACCGAATCAGCGTCATCATTGTGGACGATCACGAAGTCGTGCGGAACGGAATCCGATCCTACATCGAAACCGTAAAGGAATTCCAGGTGGTCGGTGAAGCCGCCTCCGGAGAAGCCGCTCTGAAACTGGTTTCGGATTACATCCCCGATATTGTGTTGCTCGACCTCATCATGCCGGGCATGGATGGGGTCGAGACCACGCGGCGCATCAAACAGATCAGCCCGCGCACGCAAGTGGTGGTGCTCACTTCGTATCATGAGGATGCGCATATTTTCCCGGCGTTGAAAGCGGGCGCGATCTCGTATATTTTGAAAGATATGAAAATGGAAAAACTGGTCGAGGCATTGCATCGCGCCGCGCAAAAAGAGGTGACGCTTCATCCGCTCGTTGCCGCGCGGGTCCTGCAAAACATCCGCAGTGAAGACGGCGAGGAGCAACCGCTATTCACCGAACTCACCGAACGCGAGCTGGATGTCCTGCGCCTGATCGCCAACGGCATGACCAACAGCCAGATCGCCGAAAAACTCGTCATCAGCGAGAACACCGTCAAGGGACACGTCAGCAACATCCTCAGCAAACTGCATCTCGCAGACCGAACGCAGGTGGCTGTCTACGCCTGGCAGAAGGGTCTGGTTCGGAGATAAAACCTATTGAAACGCCAAGAACGCGAAGACCGTCAAGATTTTTTCTTGACGGTCTTTTATTGATTGCTTTGCGTTCTGAGCGAACTTAGCGGTTGGTTTCTCAAAGCCTCCAATACTCACCCCCGCCGCCCTCGCGCTTCATCAACCCCGCGCCAACAAGCTCGCGCCGCAAAGTTGCGGTATCTTCGTGATAGCCCGAGAGAATCTCGTTGACGCGCTTCTCGCTGTATCGCTTCCCCTGATCAAACGACTTCGCCACATATCGCAAGATCGCGTCGAACTTCTTGCGTTGCGATGGAAATGCCTTCAACGTCCCATCGCGGCGCGAATAATCTTTGAGCACCTTGTTATCATACGCGTCCGCATCCACATCCGCGACCACCGTCGAAAGCTCGGCTTGCGAGAACATGTTCCGTGATTTCGCCTCCAGCGTCTTTCGATCCAATTGATACACAGTGTAATAACTCTCGGCGCGCGAAGTGACCAACCCCGCCTCGGCGAGTTTCGACAAGTGATGCGACACCGTAGAGGGTTTGAGATTCAACAACGCGGCAAGTTCCTCCACGCTGTATGATTTTTCCGCAAGCAGGCCGACGATCTTGAGGCGGTTCGCGTCGGCTAATGCTTTAAAGAAGGTAACGAGTTCTTCGCTCATAGTTTCCTCGCCTGGCGGATCAAGCCTCGCGAATCCTTTCATTGAGGTTATAGCCGCGTTCGCCAAACGGTTGCAGTTTCTCCAGCCAGACCATCTCCAATAAGGTTAGTTCCTCCTCCAGGTTGAAGTTTGGGTCGTCCTTCTGTTTCACTTCTTCCAAAATTTCGAAGGTAAATTTTTCAGCGCCCAGTTCATTCCAATCTTGTTGGAGAGCCTTGTTCGTATGACTACCTATCTTGAGCATAAATCCATGCCGGTTCAGTGGTCCTTCCAAATTCAAACTACTGCCAAGCAGAACTTTTCCATTCGCAAGGTTCATCACCTGATAAACGCCAGCCGGTTTGACGCGCTCCGCGTATTCGCGATGAAGTTCTCGCCTTGATTTCTTATTGTCCATCTTTAACTCTCCAATAGTTCGACCCGTCACTTTCACGCGCCAACATGCCGCGATCCACAAACGCGCGGCGGAGCGAGGCAACATCCACGTGAAAGCGGCGCAGGATGGTGTTGACTTCCTTCTCTGTGTAAATCACATCGAAAGCGAATGTGTCCAAGACATAATTCAAAATGACCAGGAGTTTCTTGCCCTCCAACGGAATTTGCTTAATCGTGCCATCCGCGTTGAGAAACGACTTCAAGACGGCGCGCGCGCTTAATTCCCGATCTTCTTCCGGAACATACGCCGGGCGTTTCCCCTCAAATTGACTACGCGCCAGCGACTCGATTGCCTCTTCATCCAGTTCATAGGCTCCATCCGCTTCGTGAACAACGCCTGAAGCTGTCAACTGCTCCAGATGCCGATTCACCTCCGAGGGGTAAACACCCAGAGACTTGGCGATCTCTGCCGCGCTTTTCGAACCCATGCTCAACAGACCGACGACTCGCAAACGGTCGGCGGAGGCTAGGGCTTTGACAAAGGATAGAACATCGGAGTTTGCGTCCATTTTTACGCTCAATCTAATTCGATCTATATCGAATTAGATTTTAACGGCGTTTTCACCGGCGTCAAGTGGAATTTGTCTGACAATTTTCGTACCTACTCAGGCATGTCGTTGCGAGGAGGCTCTTGCTCGCCTGCCCCGATGTTTTTCGGGGTCCCGACGCCTGTCCTGAGCCTGTCGAAGGGAAGCAATCTCCCGGCGTTGGGGGACTGCTTCGG
>Ga0138256_10000890_pt1 | contig 32183 bp, 29 predicted proteins | sample KNB2016incub_MG_FD_105486 | JGI IMG/M metagenome (GOLD analysis project Ga0138256, IMG submission 105486) | Active sludge microbial communities from wastewater in Klosterneuburg, Austria - KNB2014incub_MG | ecosystem: Engineered > WWTP > Activated sludge > Unclassified | place: Austria... | reverse complement strand
CAAAAAGGTCATCGGAATCAATGCTTTGGGCGTCGCTCCGACGGGTGCGACGGCGGCCTATTACAAGTCAAAAGGGATGACAAATCCGCCTGAGTTTGGCCCGCTGGCGGCCGTCACACCGGGAACTCCGGGCGGCATTATGACGATGCTTGCGGAATACGGGAAGTTGAGTCTCAAGGATGTGCTCGAACCTTCGATCGAGATGGCAGATGGTTACCCGATAGAGGCCGGTGCCGCAAGCACGATTGAGCGAACCGTAAACAAGAACTGGATAAAGCAGTGGAAATACTCGCGTGCCGTTTTTCTGCCTCATGCGGGCGAACAGCGAGAGGGGCCGGCGGCGGGCGAGATATTCAAGCAGCCTGATCTTGCTGCCACGCTAAGAAAGCTGGTCGAGGCCGAGCAAACGGCTCTAAAGGCGGGCAAAACCCGAAAGCAAGCGATCATGGCGGCGTATGACCGATTTTACAAGGGCGACATCGCCAAGGAATTTGTTCGCGGTACACAGGAAGAAGGCGGCCTGATAACCGAGGACGACCTCGCCAAATGGCGTGTTCACATCGAGGAACCAGTGACCACCAACTACAAGGGCATCGACGTCTATAAGCTAAACATCTGGACACAAGGCCCCGCGATGCTCCAGGCCCTGAATATTCTCGAAAACTACGACCTCAAATCTATGGGCTACAACAGCCCAAAGTACATCAACACCATCTATCAGGCGATGAACCTGGCGTTTGCCGACCGTGATTTCTACTACGGAGACACGTATGCAAAACAGGTCGCCCCGGTCGCCACACTGTTGTCCAAAGAATACGCCAGGGAACGTGCCAAACTGTTAAATTTGGACCGGAACGACCCGCTGGTTAAGCCCGGTGATCCGTACAAGTTTAAAGGCCTGGCAAATCCATTCGCCGACCTGCTCGATAAATGGAAGGTGGTACCGTCGGCCACGCAGACGCAGGCCCCGCCGGGCGGGATGAGCATTTTGACGGGTAATGATCGCGGCAGGGATGTCGCAGGTTTGGATATAGATGAGTTTCCGGACACGTCATTTTACGGCGGGACGACCTCGGTGCAGGCGTCGGATGAAGAGGGTTGGGTCGTTTCCGTCACACCGAGCGGCGGCTGGATACCGGCGGTGATCGCCGGACGGACCGGTGTGGGTCTAAGCCAACGGGCACAGAGTTTTGTGACGGATGCGGCGGATGGGCCGTTCAATGTGATCGAACCGGGCCGACGCCCACGTGTCACGCTCACGCCGTCACTCGCGCTTAAGGACGGCAAGCCTTACCTGGCATTCTCCGTTCAGGGCGGAGACAGCCAGGATCAGAATCTGCTTCAATTCTTTCTCAACACAGTAGAATTCGGATTTAATGTGCAGAGGGCGACCGAGGCCCCGAATATCAACAGCTTCCAGATGCGAAGCTCGTTTGGCGCACATGAAATTAAGCCGGGTCACATACTCGTTGCAGCTTCCACGCCGCAAAACGTACGGGATGAGCTTGTAAAGATGGGCTATACGCTGACTTTTGAGGAACGGACGTCAGGGCCGATCACGGCTATCTTTCTCGATCAGGCCCACAAGTCAATGTGGGGCGGAGCCAGCACACATGGCGACGATTACGGCATTGCGTGGTAGAAATATCCCGGACAACCACGGGCAATACAAAAATGTTTGGAAAAAATAGATGGCTGGTTTAGGGCGCGCTCGTAAATCAGATCAAATTGTTCCAAATGGTGGGGCAACGGTTCTCGCCGATGTATGCCAGCATACCAGTAACTTCTTTATTTACAATAAATAACAACCTCAACCAAGCCGAATTCATCTTAGCACTATGGAACGCGAAACGGAATGCCGTTCCTGGTCGCGATCGCGTCTCCTCAACCGGTAAAGATCGCGGCCATGCAAGGAGAAATACAATGAGAAATCTTAATCCAGTTAAATATTTAATAATAAGTTCTATTTTTGGCACGGTTGCTTTGGTTGGAGCAGCTTTGCCGGCAAACGCACAGAATCGAAATGAGGAATATCGCGAATGGCAGGAGGCCAGGCGAAATGTACGCGAGGAGCGGGCGGATTATATGCGAACGCGTTCCCGCAGCGATTATCGCGATTGGCAAGAGGCCCAACGTGACGCCCGCCAGGAGTATCGAGAATATACGCGGGCTAACAATCGATATAACAACCGCAATGAAAATCGACGCTATCGAATTTTTCGAAACGGTCAATATTTCTACACGGACTCGCGCGGAGCGGAACTGCTAAGGTCCGCAGTCAATACAGGTTATAGACAGGGCTATCGTGAAGGCAGGATGGACCGCCAACGAAGTCGGGGCTTCAACTATAACAATTCCAGCATTTATCGAAATGGCAGCTATGGTTACCAGTCCTATGTTGCGAGAAATCAGTATCAATACTATTTCCAGCAAGGTTTCCAACGCGGCTATCAGGACGGTTTTTATAACACGACCCGATACGGCCGGCGATCAGGAAATGACTTTAATATTCTCGGCAATGTTGTTTCGGGAATTCTGAATATTATAGATGATATCGACGATTAGATATCGCGGTTCGCCAATGCAAATCATGTTCCGAGGCCGTCCTGACTTTATGTTTTGACGGCCACGGTCTTTTAGGCTGCAGTAGTCTCGATATCGACCTTTATCGAACGCCAACGCTGTTGGTTAAAGCGCAGAATGCTGAGCATAAATCGCGTGAAATGTCCAGCGAGGACGGCGAGCCAGATGTGTATCGGCCGCAATTCGCCAAATTCTTTGACGAGAAAACAGATCCCGACCGGCAAGATCACTTGTGAAATGATCGAGATGAAAAGAGGGCTTTTTGTATCGCCCGTTCCCTGCAGGCCGCCGGTGTAGGCGAGAGCCATTGAGATAAACAAGCCGGAAACGCTCAAAACACGAAGCAGTTCGACACCGATCTCAACCACTGCCGGATCGGTCATACCAAAAATCGCCAACAATTGCTGCGGAATGAAGAAAAAGAAAAGGCCGACCACGACCGCACCGGCGAGGCCAAAGCTCGCGGCTGTCCGCACGGCTGTCACGGCCCGATCTGGCTTGCCGGCTCCCATATTCTGCCCGGCGACCGACGCGGATGCACCCATCAGTGCATTTGACGACCATGTCACAAGTAGAAAAAGCTGGCTGTACGCGACCGCATAAACCGCCTGCGTCGCCTTGCCCTGTGCCAGCGATCCCATAAATGCTGCCATGATCACACCGCCGACGTTCATAGCAATGCCCTGAATACCGGCCGGTAAACCAAATTTGAAGAGCTGTCGAATGATCTTCCAGTCGGGTGCGTAGCCGGTTTTTGGAAACGAGACGACCCATGTGCCGCTGTAGAGTTTGTAGAGTGCATAGATGCCGACGAGACCGGACGCGAGACAGGATCCCATCGCGGACCCGGCTGTGCCAAACGCCGGGATCGGGCCGAGTCCGCGGATGAGAATGATGTTGAAGACGAGGTTCAGAATATTCATCGACACGCCGAGTACCATCGGTGTCCGGGCGTCGCCCGCCGATCGAAGCGATCCGCTGAGCATGAAATAGATCAGCATGCCAAAGCTGCAGGTGAACATAATCCGCAGAAACGGCAGGGCCTCAGCCATAACGTCGGCGTCGTTCGTAACAATCCGCAGCAGATAGGGAGCGGCAAAATAACCGATTGGGGCAAGGATGCCGAGTGCCATAAAGGCGGCGGTCAAAAACCCCTGATAAACCGTCCGATTTACCTTTTCGGCGTCCTGTGCACCGGCAAAGCGGGCGACCAGTACGCTCATGCCGATAAATATCGACGACACAAAAACGATGACGACGAGGAATATTTGAAAACCGACACCAATCGCGGCGTTTGCCTGATAGCCGATGAGATTGCCGACCAGTATCTGATCGACCCAGCCCTGCATGCCGCTAACCAGATTCGTTAGTACCGCCGGCCAGGCGATCTTCCAGACGGCACGGGTAAGCGGCCCCTCGGTGATTGAGCGGTCAAATTTAGACTTTTTAGGTGTAGGTACTTCGGCCGCGGCTTCCGTCTCGACGATGGCCGCCGCATCCAACTCAGTGCTTTCCGTCATTTGGCATTCCTGAATAGCAAACAGATTACAACATTACCGCCAAATGCGAATGTCGATGGGCAATGATTCTTCCTAAAGATCAACCAAAACTTTGAAACCGCCGTACACCATACGTTTGTAGTCAAACGGAGGTTTCTTGCCATCCATCATCGCGGCCATTTCGGGGTCTTTCATGATCGCCTTCATCGCTTTATTGCGGTGAGATTCTGATTTAAACTCGACGGCGGCGTAAATCAAAGTCTCGCCCGGCTTAAGCTTTACGGATTTTGGAAATGGTACGACATCCTGGACGTCGAGGTCCGACGCAACATATTCGCGATACCGCAGGGCTCCGTGTTTCATGAAAATCTTGCCCGCACCGGTCGCGAGCTTTTTGTAGGCCGGAATATTTTCTTCAAGAATTGGACACAGATAGACGTCGGCATATTTAGACATAAGACAGGATCCTCCAAATGGTTATTTTTATTTTCGAATAGGAGCAAGGCTCCATAGACGCGGCTCGCGCAAGTAAAGGCCGATCCACACCATAATGCCCACTATCACCGGGAAAAAGAAGGGCTGACCGATTCTGGCATGGGTGGCGGTCGCCCCGCCAAGATAGGCCGTCACCAGAACGGCGCCAAGAACGGTCGTTGGCGGGATAAGGTAAATGATCACACACAGCGTTTCGACCACGCCGAGCAGCGTCATTTGCTCCATTCGCCAGCCGAGCGGTTCTACATTTACTTCCATTCCCTCGGGCTGTAAAAACTTGCCCGATGCGCTGAAGAGCATAAATAGGGCCGGAAGCAGGCTAAAAACAAAACCCGTCCACCACATTCCCCGGCTCACAGCCGGCTTTGTTTCATCTGTCATTTTTTCTCTCCCTGTGTGAAGCGAGTATAAACGCGAGCTAATGGTACTGGCAAGAGAGCAATCAGCATAGAATGTACCTGCTGAATTCGGAGTGCGGACCAAACCGTTCAGCTATCCGGAAACAACATCTTTATTGGTCTGTACGATATAGGTAGTTAGTTCAGCGATCCTGCCATCGCTAAAGCGATAAACGTCGCAGAATCCATACCGACTTTCAGGGCCGTTTGTCTCTTTCATCGTCATGTCGCCGTTGCAAATTGCGATATCGTCCTCGGCGATCAGGGTTATGACCGTAAACTGAGGCGGATCACAGCCCTCTGATTGGCTCAGCCATTCGCGTATTGCGGCCTTGCCGATGACACTCTTTTCGCCGACCACAGTCCACTTTACGTCGTCAGTGCAAAATTCGAGAAAGGCGTCAATATTCCGATCCTCAAATGATCTGTTTACAACCTCGACAATCTGCTTTTTCGTCATGATTCCGCTTGGCCGCCGTAATTGATAAGCCAGTTGACCCCGAATTTATCGGTAAAACTGCCGAAATATCCGCCCCAGAAAGCGTCGGCCATCGGCATTTCGACCTCGCCTCCGTCTGAGAGGCCGGCAAAAAGACGGTCGGCGTCTTCGCGGCTGTCGGGGCCGATCGCAATGTAGAAGCTATTGCCAGGCTTATGTGTTTGGCCAAAAGATTCCATTATGTCCGACGCCATGATCATGCTGCCGCCCGGAACGGGTAGGGCCATGTGCATCACCTTTTGCCCGTCGGCATCCGAGAGTTTACCTTCGCCCTCGCCGCAGCCGGGAGCGTCCTTCCAGCGCATGGCGCCGCCGCCCATAAACTCGCCGCCAAAGACCGAGCGGTAAAATTCCATCGCCTCTTCGGCATTACCATCAAAATTTAGATACGGATTTAGTGAAGCCATTTGATTTGAGTTTCTCCTTTAACTTTGACAGATTCGTCAAACTAGCCAATCGGTTGCAGCAGGCGACATTAAAAAGATGCTGAAGCAAAAATATTCGCGGTTGGTGCTTCACAAGCAGACGGCTTGACGACTCAAGTGCCGGTAATGGTGTCGAAATACAACGCTTTAAAAAAGAAAGAGTGCGGCTTTTTTGGCAAACCGCACTCGGTAGGTTTCATTTGGTAGGTATAAATGAAGGGTATTTATGAATTCGCTCGTTTACGGCCGACGCGCCACCGAAGTGGGAAAATAAAATTTCCCAAATGTCGTAAAAGTCTTAGTGTCAAATTGTGTCCGTGCACCGCACTCGATGCAGACACGATACGAACTTTTCAAATCTGTGAACGGACGGCTTAAATTCTTATGCCAACATCCGAACAATTTACCCAGAATACCGATATTGGTTCCGAGCGAACTATCTGTTCTATCAACTACACGCTCGAGTGTCAAGTTTTGTTCCAAAATCCCTTGCATATTTTTTCCTCAATGTCGCCCAATGAGCGAACGCGTCAATAAACTGTAGAACGAGACGCCGGAAACCGTTTGCACAAATTAAGATGTATGTCCGGCGAAAAAGGTTGATTCTTTTTTCAGGCCCATTATTTCCTCTCCAGTCGATAATTCGATAAAATCTTTCAAAAAGATTCAGGAGCGTATCTGATGTTAAAACCAATGAGAAATATCGTTCTGTTTGCTGCCATACTTACCCTCGCAAATTTTTCGGCACTTGGCTGGGACGATACGGGACACAAGATTACGGCCTACATTGCGTGGCAGAGAATGTCGCCTGACGTTCGCGAACGGGTGCTAAAAACATTGCTTGCGGCCCCGGAAGACTCAACCATCGGCACATACTATATGCCGTACGGGTCTCAAGCCGTGGACGCGCGAAAGCGTGACTTTTTCATGTTTATGGCGACCTGGGCGGATGTGGTGCGCGACAGGGCCTTTGAAACGCGGTCCAAGAAATACCATCACAGCAACTGGCACTACGACGATACTTTCTGGACGGTGAAGGATGGAAAGATCGAATATTTGAAGCCAAATGAAGAAGGCGGACTTGCGCTGACGCGAATTGCGGAATATGAGAAACTGATTCGAAGCAACGCTCCGGATTCAGAAAAAGCCCTGGCAATCGCCTGGCTCCAGCATACAATCGGCGATATTCATCAACCGCTGCATTCCTCGGCTCGTGTAACCGACACGGAACCAAAAGGCGATCAGGGCGGAAACCTCTTTCTGCTGACTCCGCAAGGAACGCCGCGCGACAAACAGGAGAATCTTCATTGGTTTTGGGATTCGATCGTCGTTCGCAACATTCCAAACACAAAGAATGAGTGTGATATTGATTTCCTTGAGCCGCTCGCTCAGAGCTTCATGAAAAAATATCCGTTCGACAAAATGCAGGCCAAACTCGATATCGGGCATCCTGAGGCTTGGGCCAAAGAAAGCCTCAATTACGCACAGAACGACGTGTTTTCGTCAGATCTGAAGCGATTTGAGATGCCGGCGGAAAAATACAAAAAGAAGGCTCTTGAGATCGCGGAACAGCGGCTTGCACTGGCTGGTTACAGAATGGCGGAAATATTAAGTCAGGCGTTTTCAGCACCATCGACGGCTGCGCCCGCCCCGCAGTTTTGACTAGACATTAACCAGCAAATAATGGGAAACGGCAAGAAATAGGGTCGCTAACGAGAGGAATTAAGCGTAGTCCTTTTTTTCGTGGGTTGAGTTCTGTGGGTTTGAATCGTATCTAATTAAAATGAGTCCACACGAGGTACTAGAATATTTTCAGTCCCGGCAAAAGGCAATTGTTGAGGCGATCCGCGAGATCGTCGATATCGAATCGCCGTCGCATGATGCGGTTCGCAGTCACGAAGTAGTTGATTGGGTAGAAACCCAATTTCGCTCTAGCGGCGTTGAGGTTGAGATCGAAAGGCTGGCGGTAGCTGATGGCGATCATTTGATAATTCGAGCTTTTCCAGGCGAGGGCAAACACACGATGCTGCTCGGCCACACCGACACGGTCCATCCGGTGGGCACAAATCTGCTCAACCCGACACGGATCGAGGACGATAAATTCTACGGTTGCGGCATCTTTGACATGAAGGCGAATATCGTTTTGATGATCGAGGCCCTTAGATTTTTTGCCGCTAATGGCATTAGGCCGACACGGCCCATCTCGATCTTTCTCTCATGCGATGAAGAGGTTGGCAGCTTCACCGGCCGCCCGATCCTCGAACGCGTCGCCGCAGATGCCGCGCATTGCTATGTCTTTGAACCTTCCGCTGACGGCCGCGCCAAAACTGGCCGCAAGGGAACAGGACTCTATACAGTGAGAACCCACGGCATTCCCGCCCACGCCGGGCTTGAACCCGAAAAAGGCGCCAACGCAATTGCTGAGCTGTCCCGTCATATTGACGAAATACACCGAATTGCCGATGCCGCGCTCGGCACAACTGTCAATGTCTGCACGATAAAAGGCGGCACTACTTCGAATGTCATTCCCGAACACGCCGAATGCTCCGTCGATGTCAGATTTGGGTCGATGGCGGAGGCAGAGCGGGTCGATTCCGCCATGCGGTCAATCAAATCGGTCGATAAACGCGTATCGCTCGAAATCTTAGGCGGCATCAATCGACCGCCCATGGAGCGAACACCCGCCGTTGTTGAATTATTTGAAAATGCAAGGGAACTTGCCGCTGGTTTCGACTATGAACTAGGCGAAACCCAGGTTGGCGGAGCATCCGATGGCAACTTTGTTGCGGCGTTGGGTGTGCCGGTTTTGGATGGTTTGGGGATCGCAGGCGCGGGTGCTCATACCTTGGGTGAGCATATTTTGGTTACCGATATAGCCGATCGAGCAACTCTCATAACGCTCATGCTTGCCGCGAACCAAATTGCTAACTTGAAATCTGAAATTTGAGATCTGAAATTTTCTCGGAGGCGCGTCTTGTCCGGTGATGGGCGCGGTTTCTTATAAATCAAAATATTTGATATTTGTAGATCTTAGTTCTATACTGAGAGACGATCCCAATGCGAATTTTCAAGAATAAGTGGTTTGCTAAATTCGCGAAAAAGGAAGGGATCAGCAACGAGAAACTCATTCACGCCGTGCGGGATATTGATGCCGGGAATATTGATGTAAATTATGGCAGTGGCGTGATCAAACAGCGGATTGGCAGACTAAAGGAAGGGAAATCTGGCGGCTATCGGACGATAATCATTTTTCGTAAAGGTGACAGAGCTTTCTTCGTATACGGTTTTGCCAAGAGCGATATCGAGAACATCGACGCCGCGGACGTTCGCGGTTTTAAGAAGCTGGCAAAGATTTTGCTTTCCTTTGCACCGAAGCAGCTAGATGAGCTGTTGGAAAACGGTGAGATCGAGGAGATAGAGTAATGAAGAAAAACAAGGAGTATCGGAGTGAGGCGGCGGCGGCTATTCATGAAACGGCGGCCGGGCTTTTTGAAATTGGGATTATCGACAAGCAAACGATGCGTGAGTTTGATGAATCTTGCCTGACGCCAATCCACGAATTCACTCCACGACAGATTAAGGCGCTTCGAGAGCGCGAACAGGTAAGTCAAACCGTGTTTGCGCACCATCTAAATATTTCCAAGGATTCGATCAGCCAGTGGGAGCGTGGTGAAAAGCGACCGGCTGGAACATCGCTCAAGCTTCTCTCGCTCATAGAACGTAAAGGCCTTGCTTCTATTGCTTAGGACGGTCTGGATTTTTTACACGGAGGCGCGGCTTGTCCGGTGATGGGCACGGTCTTCAAAACCGTAGTGAGGGCGCGAGAGCGTACTCAGGTGGGTTCGACTCCCACACGCCTCCGCCAGTTTGATTTTGGATTGGGAATTTTAGATTTTGGATTGTATAACTATGAAGATGCTGCATAGACAATGACAGAACCTGAATTCAAGAAAAGGGCAAAAGACGAGTTCGTCGCGATGACTGTTTCCTCAATCCCAACGCTGAAGAGCCAAAAGCTCAACAATCCAAAATGAAAGAATGGATCGCTTTAAATATGACGCCCGGAGTTGGGCCAAGGGCGGCAACCAAGCTATTGGAACGGTTTGGGTCGGCGGCGGCGATCTTTCATGCCCGGCGGACTGAGCTTGAATCATTGCGGATTCGGCCGGAGACGATCGAGAGTTTGATAAAGCGGGAGTTTTTTGACAGGGCCGAGACGGAATTCGAAAGCGTTAAGGAGATCGGCGGCGACGTATTGATCTTGGATGACGGCAGCTATCCGGCCTTGCTGCGGCAGATCGATGACCCGCCGCCGGTTTTGTATGTTAGGGGCAATTGGCAGGCCTGTTTTGATCAGCCATGTGTCGGAGTGATCGGTTCGCGAAATTGTTCGACCTATGGTCAGAATGCATCTGAGATGCTCGCTCGCGACCTGGCCTCGCGGGGCCTGACGATTGTTTCGGGGCTTGCGCGCGGCATTGACACTGCGGCGCATAAGGGAGCGATTCGCGGACAAGGCCGCACGATTGCCGTGGTTGGCACTGGCATCGACGGCGTTTATCCCAAAGAAAACAAACGGCTTGTTGATGAGATCATCAACTCGGATGGATGTGTCGTTTCTCAATTCCCACTCGGCACACCGCCAATTCCAGAAAACTTTCCGTATCGAAATCGCATCATAAGCGGGCTGAGTTTAGGTGTGCTGATTGTTGAAGCCTCAGAAAGAAGCGGCTCGTTGATAACTGCGAGGCTCGCGATGGAGCAGAATCGAGAGGTGATGGCGGTTCCGGGCAATATTACGTCCGGAAACTCGTTCGGCACGAATTACCTGATTAAAAGCGGTGCCAAACTTGTTCAGCAATGGCAGGATGTTGTTGCCGAGTTGCCGAGCGAAATTGCGGCGTCGATATTGCCGCCAAAAATCGACAAATCGGCGGATGAACTGCGGCAGAGCAAAACAGACACCATTCCGGCGGGCCTCAATCAAAATGAGCGCGCGGTATGGGCCCTCTTGACACCCGACGATTCGGTTCACATTGACGTTCTGCGTGGCTCTAGCGGGCTTTCATTTGGCGATCTGAATACCGCACTGGTTTCGCTCGATATCCGCGACATGATCCGTGTATTGCCGGGAAAGCATTACACGCGGCGAATGTAGCTGGGCGGCACTTCTTGACATCCCAATTTTTTTCGATAAGCTAACCAATCGCATTGACAGACCTGCGAGCGAGGTGCTAGAAGTCATAAACGTCGGCACAACGCGTTGCGTGTCTGATGTACTTTTCAGCATGAGCGGCGCGGTCAGGGTGGAATTTCGGGCATATCCAATATTGAACTCGTCATCAAACCTGACTATACAAGCGCACTGAATTATGTCAAAAAACCTGCTAATAGTTGAAAGCCCTGCAAAAGCAAAGACCATAGAAAAGATCCTAGGAAAAGATTTCCAGGTTAATAGCTGCTATGGCCATATCCGCGATCTGCAAAAATCGGGCATGGGCATCGACATCGAAAATGATTTTCTGCCCAGTTATATTGTTCCTGACGAAAAGAAAAAGGTTGTTAATGAGCTGAAATCTTTGGCAAAAAGATCGGACGAAGTGTGGCTTGCAACTGACGAAGATCGTGAGGGTGAGGCGATAAGCTGGCATCTATGCGAAGTGCTGGGCCTTGACCCGACATCTACCAAACGGATCGTGTTTCATGAGATCACTAAGCCTGCTATCGAAGCCGCCGTAAGTAACCCACGAACGGTGAACATGGACCTTGTCATGGCTCAGCAGGCGCGTCGGGTGCTGGACCGGATAGTCGGGTTTGAACTGAGCCCCGTGCTGTGGCGAAAGATCAGTACGAGCAACAAAAACCTTAGCGCGGGGCGTGTGCAGAGCGTCGCCGTACGTCTAATAGCCGACCGGGAACGCGAGATCAATGCCTTCGAGGCTGTAAGTCATTTCAAGATCGAGGGTTTATTTTTCGCCAATGACATCACCGGAAAACAGGTAACATTCAAGGCCGAAGGGCGAAAACAGGAGAGCTCTGAAGATGCGGAAAGGTTTCTGAACGGGTGCGTCGGAGCGGAATATAAGGTTACAGATATTCGTGTGAAGCCCGGAAAACGCACTCCGGCCCCGCCATTTACCACTTCAACACTGCAGCAGGAAGCGTCAAGAAAGCTGGGCTACGGCGTGGCCAGGACCATGCAAATCGCACAAAAGCTGTATGAAAACGGGCATATTACCTATATGCGAACCGACAGTGTCAGTCTGAGCGAAACAGCGGTGAGCGACATTCGGCAAGCGGTGAGCGGCCTGTACGGCGAGAGATATCACCAGGCGCGTAAATTCAAAAATAAGAACGAATCCGCCCAGGAGGCTCACGAAGCCATTCGCCCTACCTACGCAAACGCAGCAACCATTAATGACGAGGAATGGCTAAAACTTTATGAGCTAATCTGGAAGCGAACGATCGCATCGCAAATGGCCGATGCCGAACTTGAAAAAACGACAGTTAAGATTGAAATTTCAACAAACAAAGAAGAACTGACAGCATCTGGCGAGGTATTAAAGTTTGATGGATTTCTGAAGGTATATCGAGAAGGCAAGGACGAAGATGACACGGAAGAAGCATCTGAAGGTTTGCTGCCGCCGATGACGATTGGCCAGTCGCTGCCGCTCTCAGAACTCAGGGCGACAGAACGGTTTAGCCGAGCGCAGCCGAGATACACCGAAGCCTCGCTGGTAAAAAAATTAGAAGAGCTCGGCATCGGACGGCCTTCAACATACGCACCAACAATTTCGACGATCCTGAAACGAGGTTATGTTGAGAAGCGGGACAAAGACGGTACGCCAAGAGCTTTCAGAATATTAGTTCTAAAAGACAATTCGATAAGCAAACGGGAAGGTTCTGAAAATACCGGAGCAGAAAAAGCGAAACTGTTCCCGACAGATTTAGGGCTCGTTGTCACGGATTTTCTGAAGGAACATTTTGACGCCATTATGGACTATGGCTTCACGGCCAAGATCGAGGGAGAGTTCGATGAGGTTGCCAGCGGGAAACTCGGATGGAACAAAATGCTCGACGAGTTTTATGGCCCGTTCAAGAAAGATGTTGACAACACCATCGAACGGGCAGAACGTGTAAAGGCTGAAAGAGTATTGGGCATCGATCCCGAGTCAGGCAAACCGGTTGTTGCCCGCATGGCCCGATACGGCCCTATCATCCAAATAGGCAGCGCCGCTGAAGAGGAAAAGCCTAGATTTGCAAAAGTTCCCAGCGGACAGAGCATTGAAACTATAACTTTTGCCGAAGCGATGGCCCTGTTCAAGCTGCAGTCAGCCATGGGCAGTTTTGACGGGAAAGAATTGTCGGTCAGCGTCGGCCGATTTGGGCCATATGTAAAATGGGGTGATGAATTTGTCTCGATACCTCGCGGCACCGATCTTGCGACGGTGGACGCGGAAAAAGCAATCGGGTATATAAAAGCAAAGCAGGTGGCAGATGCTCCGGTCGGCGAAAATGACGGCAAACCTATCACAAAAGGTACGGGGCGATTCGGGCCGTTTATAAAATGGGACGGCATGTATATCAACGTGCCGCGGCGCTATGATTTTCAGAACCTAACCCAGGCCGAGATGGACGAGCTTATCGATGCCAAGGTCAGCAAGGAGGCAAACCGCTACATCAATCGCTGGGAAGATGAAAAAATTTCGGTCGAAAATGCTCGTTGGGGCCCTATCATCAAATTTGGCAAGAAGATCATTTCAATTCCGAGAAATGGTGATGGTACGCGAATTACCCCCGACGCGGCGGCTGATCTTACGCTGGAACAGGTAAAAAAAATTATCGAGGCCGAGTTGCCGGAAGCATTTGTGAAGAAAGCGAGGCCGGCAGCTAAAAACGCATCAGCAAAGAGAACTGCGAAGAATATTGGTAGATAAACGAAACATTTTTCGGTCGAACTATGCCCCGCGTATTTCCGTATATTTAGGTGTGCCGGTCATACGACGCCGTTAGGTATTGCCAAAATGAGGAATGTGATTATAAAATGGCAATCGAGACCAAAGAAGTAATTTCTAAACACAAGATCAATCCCGTAACGGTTTAGGCAAAAACGCCCGAATGAAAGAGAATATTCAGTTCCTGCAGGCATTCCTAAAAAATCCCTTAAAGGTTGGCGCCATTGCGCCCAGTTCGCCGGAACTGGCTTCGGAAATGCTGCAGGGAATACAGCCGGACGATCACAACATTGTCCTCGAGCTTGGCGTCGGGACCGGCGCTATTACTAAATTCCTTCGCGACATTGTTCCGAGCAAAGATTCGTACCTCGGCCTCGAACTTGATTCAGCTCTTGTAAAAACACTAAACAAGAACTATCCCGACATGAATATCATCTGCGGTAATGCCGCCGATGCGTATTCGATTCACAAAGAATCAGGGCTTGGAAAGGTTAGATATGTTGTGTGCTGTCTGCCGTTTGTCTCGCTGCCAAAGGAAATAAGCGAAAGCGTATTGTCCGAGATTCAAAAATTCATGGACGAAGGCTGCGAATTGCGGATCTTTCAATACGCACATGGCTACTACCTGCCGCCGGCTATCAAGCTTCGAGAACTCTTAAAGAACCGTTACGGAAAATCCCGCCGCAGTCCCCTCGTATTCAAGAATGTTCCGCCCGCGTTTACGCTTACCTGGTCAACTATTTAGTCAAATCTTAATTGATAGTTATATATCGTCTCGCCGGGGTGAAACTTTCTTGCCGCGATACTAGTATTACTATTTTGATACCATCGAAATTTCATTCATTTTCAGGAGAAACTTATGTTTAGACGCAAGTTTTTAAGCGCCGCGCTTATTTACGCCTTCTTAATCCCGTCGTTGGCATTTGCCCAAGGGACGGCCCCGGCAAAGGTTTACACCGCGCCAAAATCTGATATCGACAAAATCAAAGACGAGGGACTTAACCACTCGCAAGTAATGCAGACGCTTAGTTACCTGACCGACGTGATCGGTTCGCGGTTGACGGGTTCGCCAAATCTGAAGCGTGCCAATGAATGGACACGCGACACAATGGCGAAGTGGGGAATGCAGAATGCAAAGCTAGAGGCCTGGGGGCCATTTGGCCGCGGCTGGGCGCTAAAGGATTTCTCGGCCGAGATCGTTGACCCTCAAACTATACCTGTTGCGGCCTTTCCTAAGGCCTGGTCGCCATCGACCAAGGGGTCGATTACAGGCGAAGTAGTTTTTCTAGAGATCAAAAAAGACGAGGATTTTGCCAAATATAAGGGCCAATTAAAGGGAAAGATAGTCCTGATGTCCGCGCCGCGCGATCTCAAGGCGGATTTCACGGGTATGGGTTCGCGAATTTCTGATGAGGAGCTCGCCAAGCTGGCCGAGGCCCCGGACCCAAATGCACCGCGAACCGGCCCGGCCCAGCCCGCCGGACCAAACCTAAACTCGCCGCAAATGCAGGAGAGGCTTGCAAGGTTCCTGCTCGGGCTAAAGGCGATGAATTTCCTGCTCGAAGAAGGTGCGGCGGTTGCGGTTGATAATAGCCGCGAGGGCAGCGGCGGAACGATCTTTGTTCAGGGCGCGGATGTCGCACAGCCGGTTCCGGCCAATTTCATGGAGATTTTTACGAATCCAAACCGCCTCACGCCGCAGCAGAAAGCGGCTGAGTCAAAAATGATCCCGCAAATGGTTGTTGCGACCGAAGATTACAACCGCATGGTGCGGATGATAAATCAGGGTGTAAAGCCAAAGATGACTGTGAACATCCAGACACAGTACTACGACGAGGATCAGATGGCTTACAACACGGTTGCCGAGATTCCCGGAACCGATCCGACGCTCAAGAGCGAGCTGGTAATGCTTGGCGGCCATATAGATTCATGGCACGCAGGAACGGGTGCGACGGACAACGGTGCCGGTGTCGCCGTTGCTATGGAGGCTGCCCGAATTCTGATCGCCAGCGGGCTTAAGCCGCGCCGAACGATTCGCGTTGGCCTGTGGTCGGGTGAGGAACAGGGGCTTTTTGGTTCATCGCATTACGTAAAACAGCACCTCGGCACAGTGACCGGCGGCCCCAATCTGTTTGGTTTGCCGGACCCAAGCGGAGCAAAGCCTACGCTCGTAAAAGGCGCCGAGTACGACAAACTGTCTGCCTATTATAATCTCGACAATGGAACCGGCAAGATTCGCGGTGTCTATATGCAGGGCAACTCCGCCGTTCGCCCATATTTTGAAGCATGGCTCGCCCCATTTGCAGATATGGGGGCAAAAACGCTGACGTTGTCCAATACCGGCGGAACGGACCACCTTTCATTCGACAGCATCGGGCTTCCCGGTTTTCAGTTCATACAGGATGAGATTGAGTATGATACGCGGACACACCACTCGAATCAGGACGTTTTTGACCGGATTCAGGGCGACGATATGAAGCAGGCCGCAACCATCATGGCAGCATTTGTTTATCAAACGGCAATGATGGATGAAAAAATGCCACGTAAGGAATTTAAGTAGCGTCAACCTAATCACGAAGACTTGCCGCACGAGAACTGGGTTATCGTGCGGCATTTTCGTCTTTTGAACCTAAAATATTGAGGTTTACAATTCTTTACATGATTTGGGTGTTCCAGGCCTTATAAACGCACGTTTTCGGAGCCACGATGGGTATTTTTATGATATAAATAGCTAAATCTGTATAAGATCCAACCAAAATAAGGAGAAATAATACTTATGCTTCGACGCAAGATCACCGGCGTTTTGCTGGTTTACGCCATTTTGCTCCCCGGCATGGCTTTCGCTCAAACCGCCCCAAAAATATACGAGGTACCGAAGGAAGTCTTTGACCGCATCAAGGATGAGGGAATGAACCGTTCGCAGGTAATGAAAACCCTAAGCTATATGAGTGATGTCATAGGGCCCCGGTTGACCGGGTCACCGGGACTGAAACGCGCGAACGAGTGGACGCGGGACACGATGGCCGGATGGGGCCTGCAAAATGCCCATCTCGAATCCTGGGGGCCATTTGGCCGCGGCTGGACGCTCAAACGCTTTTACGCAATGGTTGACGGACCGACCGCGTTTCCGGTCATCGCGTACCCGAAAGCCTGGTCACCCGGAACCGACACGTTGGCCAAGACGAAACCAAATAACGGTACGGCATTTACCGGAGAAGTTGTACGGTTTAACGCAACCAAAGAAGAGGATCTAGAGCAATACAAAGGGAAGCTGCGCGGCAAGATCGTGATGATGAGCCCTGTCCGCGAGGTAAAGGCGTGGTTTGAAGCACCAGGCCAGCGTTTTACCGATTCGGAACTGCTTAATATGGCAGATGCTCCGGATCCATCGGCTCCGCGTCCGGCAGCGACCCCGGGCGCCGCTAATGCGCCACGGCCGAATTTTGGACAAGCTCAACAGTTTAACGGCCGTCGAATGCGCTTTTTGGTCGATGAGGGTGCGGCCATCCTGCTTGATGCCGGGCGCGGCGATGGCGGAACGATATTTGTCCAGGGTGCAGCCGCAGTTCCCCCGGCAACACCTACGCCTGGACAGCCTAATCCGACGGTCCGAGACAAAGCGGCTGTGGTACCAATCCAGGTTAGCGCCGCGGTCGAGCATTACAATCGCATTGCACGCATGATAGAGGCGGGTGAGAAAGTCACCATGACTGTCGATCTCGCGGTCGAATTCCAGGATGCCGATCCTAATGCTTATAACACGATTGCTGAAATCCCCGGCACCGACAAAGCAGACGAGATCGTTATGCTTGGCGGCCATCTCGATTCATGGCAGGGCGGCACCGGCGCGACTGACAATGGTGCCGGATGCTCGGTGATGATGGAAGCGGTTCGCATTCTCCAGACATTGGGCCTCAAACCGCGCAGGACGATTCGCGTGGCACTGTGGACTGGCGAAGAACAAGGGCTGATAGGTTCGCGCGCTTATGTTCGCCAGCATTTTGGATATCGCGGAACCGGCGCTCCGGCAGGCGGTGGAGGCGGTCAAAATCAGACGCCGCAACCGCTTACCAAACTGGCAGAATACGATAAACTCTCAGCGTACTATAATATAGACAACGGGACCGGAAAAATTCGCGGCGTTTATATGCAGGGCAACGAGAGCGTAAGGCCGATATTCCGCAGCTGGCTGGCCCCGCTTAAGGATATGGGCGCAAATACGCTTACGCTGTCGAACACAGGCGGTACCGACCACCTTTCCTTTGACGCAATCGGGCTGCCGGGCTTTCAGTTCATTCAGGATACGGCCGAGTATAACACCCGCACGCATCACTCGAACATGGACACATTTGACCGCATTCAGGCCGATGATATGAAACAGATGTCGATTATCTTGGCTTTGTTTGTTTATCAGACAGCCATGATGGATGAAAAAATGCCTCGGAAAGTGGTTGCTCCGTAGTTTTCCGCAATCCGAAATAGATTTTGCCACCCGAATTTTGCCATCGATTGTTGGCAGCTTCGGGTGGTTTTTTGATTTGAGCGACACAGCGGGCACGCCAAATTTTGCCATTTGCAATCGCAAACGAATGGGTTAACATCAAACAACAAATCATTTTTCTCCAAATAATATGAACAACGTCCAATTTATTCCGAGTGCGATCGAAGCCGGGGATTGCATAAGCGGTGCGTGGGAGATGCTGAAACGGAACTACGGCATGTTTCTCGGCGTTTCGCTGCTCGCATACGTCATGATTGCCTGCATTCCCTGCCTAAATGTCTTGATTCTGGGGCCGGTGATGGGTGGCGTCTATTACGTAGCGCTTCGCGATATGCGGGGCGAACCGGTCGATTTTGGAATGATGTTCAAAGGTTTTGAGAAATTTGTGCCGCTGATGGTCATCGGACTCATTCAATCCATTCCGGGCATTATCGCTCAGATTCTGCAGTACGTCTTTCAATTCAGCAGCGCGATTCTGGATTCCCGACGGGGAAGCAACATTGAGATATTTCAGGGGTCTGGCAGCGATTTTGCCCTATCGACCGGTATGGCGATTCTCCTGATTGTCGTAGCTCTCGTCATCATGGTCTTGGGGATACTTTGGTGGGCCGCCTTTTTCTGTGCGGTACCACTTGCGATGGAACACGATCTAGGGGCGATCGACGCACTCAAGCTCAGCGCTCAGGCCGGGATGAATAACATCGGCGGTTTGCTGCTGCTGATTATTCTTGAAGCGCTCGTAATGATGGTTGGCGTTTTGATGATCTGTATCGGAATGTTCCTCGTCTCTATTCCGATCATGTTCCTGGCAAACGCGTTTGCTTACCGCCAGATATTCCCATATGTTGGCCGGCAGTTAAATATGTCGCCGCCGCCGCCGACAGCTTACGGCAATTTCGAGTAAGCACGTCAATTTCTTAATTTGTCGGGCCGGAAATTGTCACAGCGTTTTTTCCATAAAGAGAACGCCGTCATTGGGATTTTCGTAATACGGCTCAATCGGTCGAAAGCCGTGAGATAAATAGGCTCACGGCTTTGCCCATTTTGGGCGGAAATGTGTCGAGCCGAATCGTTGAATAGCCTATCTCGCATGCATCTGCGATAACCTGCCGGATTAGCCGGACACCAATACTCTGGCCGCGAAACCCATCACGGACAAACAAGCGCTTCATTTCGCAAACCTCATTGTCAAGGCTTCTTAGAGCGACGCAGCCGGCGAGATTTTCCCCGACATAGGCAAGCCGGAGCCGTCCACCGGGTTGAGCGTATTTGCCGGGCAAACCGGCGAGTTCGGCCTCAAAGCCTTGAAAACACAGATCAAGGCCAAGCCAGGCCTCGTATTCGCGAAACAAAGTTTTTGCCTCGGCGATCTGTTCTTCGGTCTCAGCCTGCACAATGGTTAACACACAAGTTTTTTAACGCGAAGCGGGATAGAACGCAAAGCCGGAAGTAAGAATTCTTGCTTCGACCGGGGCAGAATGTGTTTGCTCATTGCATTCCTTACGGCTTTGCGTTGAAAATAGACTTTCATGGAACTTGCAGTTGAAAAATATAAGGTGGCGGACGAGCCGTATTATTTACCGGTTGGACGCGAGGTCGAGTTATTTGAGGCAGCGTATGCGGCGAAATTGCCGGCGATGTTGAAAGGGCCGACGGGCTGCGGCAAGACCCGGTTTGTTGAATATATGGCCTATCGGCTAAACCGGCCGCTAATAACTGTCGCGTGTCATGAAGATCTATCGTCAACCGATCTCGTGGGGAGATTTTTGCTCGAGGGGGACGAGACCGTTTGGCATGACGGGCCGCTGACGGCCGCCGTTCGTGCCGGAGCAATTTGTTACCTCGATGAGGTCGTTGAGGCCCGCAAAGACACCGTCGTTATCATTCACCCGCTTACAGACGACCGTCGCCGGCTGCCGATCGAAAAACGCGGCACCATACTGGATGCGCCGCCTGAGTTTATGCTGGTTGTTTCATATAATCCGGGCTACCAGTCGATATTAAAGGATTTGAAACAATCGACTCGCCAGCGTTTTGTTGCGATGGAATTCGATTATCCCGCGATAGACGCCGAGACCGAAATTGTCGCCAAGGAAGGCGGCATTGATTCCGATACGGCGGCCGATCTGGTTAAGATCGGACAAAAGGTACGAAACCTGCGCGGCCATGGCCTGGAAGAAGGAGTCTCAACCCGGCTACTTATCTACGCCGCCCAGATGATCGCCAAGGGCATCTCACCAATCGACGCCGCCGAAGTCGCGATATGCTCACCAATTACCGATGACCGCGACTTGCAGCGAAGCATCCGAGAGATCGTAACGACGGTAATCTAAGCCTTCAAACCCCATGTAAAACGGCCCCGAGCTACGAGTCGCGCGTAGCTCGGGGCCATTCCAATAGTCGCGGTTATTCAAGTGCTAACGATCCTTCTGCATAGGTGACGACGATATGACCGTGATCGTCGAGCCTTGCTGTAATTGAATATCCGATTTACCCTGCACCGCAACTGTTCCGGCGCCGCCGCCCGCACCGATTACGGCACCGATTGCGGCGCCTTTCGCCCCGCCTGCAATTGCCCCGATAACGGCCCCAATTCCGGCCCCGAGGCCACTGCGCTTAGCAGTTTGTTTCGTCTGGCTTTCGCCTTTGATCGTTCCCTCATTATCAACTGTTATGTTCTTGCCGTTTAGCGCCTGAACAGATTGGAGATTGCCGGCAAAATCAAACGTTTGGCCGTCGCGCAAGGTAATTTTCTCGAAATTGAGCGTGAGTTTCGAAGCGCCTGTCACAGTGCCAGACCGGTTAATGCCGGAAACGTAACCCTCAATTGTCGCGCCGCGAAATTCATCAGGCGACTGCACCGTCATACGGAATCGATCGTTATTCTGTGATGCCTTGGTGTTAATCTCGTTCTCAAGGATACCGGTGACAATGACGCCGTTTGGCACTGTGTAGTTGCCGGGACGCGAGGTAATGGCCGAGGGTTGCCCCGTCCGATTACCGGAATTGCCATTTGCGACGCCGCCGGAATTATCGTTGTCGGAATAGCCGCCGTTTTGGTCACCAGCAGTCGAACCGGCCTTGATTCCCAATCCTGCGACCGAGTCGGTTTTGTTATATACGCTGTCAGCAAAAACGGTTTGGCTGAGGTAATCAGTCGTAATGCGGCGAGACACCTTTAACGTCTTACCGCCATCAACAGAAGTGAACGTAATCGTGTAGTCGGTCTCACCACCGAGGCTCGATATCACCAGCTTATCGCCCGTCAACGTAGCTCGCGTTCGAACGGATTTTCCTGACGCTGATTGTTCAGTTTTGTCCCGGCCATCAGCTGTGAATGCGATCGGCGCCGCATTGGACGTCGCCAATGTAATTTCTTTCCCGCGTACATCAATCGCGATTTCCTGAGGAGCGGCGAGTTTTTCCTTTAGATCTGTTCGCTGATCGGTTCCGAGGGCCGTGTTTTCGACAATATCATCAGTATTCTCGCTGCGAACTGTGTCCAACTCATAAGTTCCCGAAAGACCGAGACTATAAGCCTGATTTGACGATGGTGCCGGGTTTCTATTTGTCACCGGTTCGCGCCAGGTTGGTGTTACGCCATAATTTGACCCGAGCCGCTCGACCTGCTTCCTAACGCCGGCCCAATCGTCCTCAACACGCCGATTTTGCGGGTTTGCCTGCATGAACTCGTCAATATTCCGGGCGGCTGCAACGATTGAGTTTACATCATCGCGATTCTCGCGTTTACGGTCAAAAAAATCCTGAAATTGCTGAATGGTGTTTCTTAGGGTACGAATGTCGTCGGTAACTTTGGCAACTTGTCCGTTGTTAACAGACATACTCTGCATCTGAAAGCGCAGATTTGTCTCAAAATCCTCTAATTTAGAATTGAGGCTCCGAACGGCATCGCGAATATCACGATCGCTTCGTTTCTGCGCGGCCCCAACGCCGGCCAGGCCCAAGACCATGGAGATAGCTATAACCGAGAACGCAACTGTATTTTTGATCCCTTTCATCCATTTTCTCCCGCTGCACGATGATTAGACGCACCCGCCTACCCGAATATGAAGCATTTTCCGTGCCAAGGGTTGTTTACCGCGCGCCTCACCAAACGGCAAAGCTATGTTAAAATCACATTATTCTCGCTTGTGTATGGAAAATAGTGGAGGCAATGGCCGCGACAGCCGTCTCAGCTTTTGTCAGAATCCGAGAGACAACATTGCGGATTTGACCATATCGTATATTGCCGTCACCATTCCGAAAAACCTTTGCTTCGGCTAACATGAACCTTCGTTCTTAAATAATGAAAAAGAAATTGGTTGCCATTTCCCTTTTTTTCCTGATCTCCAGTATATCAGTAGATGCCCAGCGGCTGGCTTCCCCGGTTGTCGGCCAGTACCGCGTGCCGGACGATATACTTATCAAAATCGCAAAGGCTGAAGACGCCCGCAATTTTGAGCCGTTAGCCTCGCTATTGACCAATGTAAATGCGGCCGTACGGTTTAAGGCCACACTCGCCGCCGGACGGATCGGTGATGAAGGAGCGGTTCCGGCCCTGATTGAGAGACTTGCAGACGATTCTGTCGAGGTTAGGGCAATCGCGGCCTTTGCCCTCGGTGAGATCGAGTCGGTAAAGGCGGCGGATGCAGTTATGAATGTACTTCGAGGTGCCACTGCGGCTGATTTGGTTCGCGCCCGGGCGGTCGAGGCAGCCGGTAAGATTGTTGCTGCGAACCCGCGGCACGACAAGACAAAGTCGCTTGGCGAAGCCATACTCGACGCGCTCGAAACCGAGGACAAAAGGGGAGCAAAGCAGAATCGCGAAATCATACTTGCGGCGATAACAGCGACCTTGCGAGCGAGGCCTGCGGAAGGTGATTTCGTGGTTGCCAAATTCCTCACAAATCTCGATGCGCGAATTCGCGCTGATGCCGGCAATACACTTGCCCGCCTCCGCTCAAAGAATGCAAACGCCGCCTTGCGTCTAATACTTCAAAGCGATGATGACCCGAACGCACGGGCAAATGCCGCCAAAGCGCTCGGTGCGGCTGACGATAAAGAGGCATTCAACTTGCTGCTCGCCTCCGCCGCCGAGGACGATGATTCGCGGGTTCGTGTGTCAGCTGTTGGGTCGCTCGCGGCACTAAAAGACAAGACTGCGGTTCCGAAGCTTATCGAGCACGGCAGAAAATTACTTGCATTGCTTGAGAAATCGAAATACCGCAATCCGAATGAAACAACAGAGCTGCTGACGATCGCCACTGCCTTGGGCCAACTCATGCCCAATACCGAAGACCAACAAACCGTCATTTTTTTGAATCAGCTTCGAATGGCGGATGGCTTTGGTTCTCCTGAAACCGAGATTGCTCTGGCACGTGTCGCACCAAAAGCATATGTCGAGGCCCGGCTGCCGCCAGGTTTTGGATACGGTGACCGACGCGTTGCGTCAGCGTATGCACAGGGGCTTCAGGTTTTGGCGGCCTCGACCGATAAAGACTTGAAAATGGCGGCGGCTCAAAAACTGACCACATTTATCGACGGAATGGCCAAGGGCGTCAAACCGCGCTACCAAAGCGAAATGCTCAAGGCGATGCCCGATTTGCAGCAGGCAAATGCTGCTTTTAAGCCGGACAATTTGAACGAAATATTGCTTGGTTTGCTTGAGAATGATGACGTAAATGTTCGTTCGACCGCCGCCGGGGCGATCGCCGCCCAACCAATGTCGGCTGCTAACCTGGACGCTCTGAAAAAAGCATTTAGCCGGGCAATGATCGTCGATAAAATGTCGGACGATGCTCAGCTGGCAATGCTCGGGGCTCTTAATCGCCTCAGCAAGAAAGAATCAGTGGGCATATTCCTGACAGCACTAAATGCCCCGAACTATCTCGTCCGGCGTCGTGCGTTCCAGTTGCTTGCCGACCCCGACCTGCAGAAAGAGTTTCCGGGCATCGCGGCCTCGCTCGAAATCGCTCGAAAGGGACACAAGGACCAGGTGCTTCCCTATCAGCGGTCTAACGGCAGCAAACTTGGACAATTGTTAAATACCGACGTCGATTATCGCCGGGCTCTTTCACGCAAGAATGGTTCTGTCAAAGCGATTTTGACCACCGAGAAGGGCAAATTCACGATCGATTTTTTTCCGGAGGAAGCGCCGATGACCGTCGATAATTTTGTCCGGTTAGCTCGCCAAGGCTATTTTAACGGCGCCGAGGTACACCGCGTTGTCGCTAATTTTGTCATGCAGGACGGCGACCCGACCGGAACGGGCAGCGGAGGACCCGGAACCAATATTCGATGTGAGATCAATACGATAATATACGAGCGAGGATCCATCGGCATGGCCCTGTCCGGCAAAGACACCGGCGGTTCGCAATGGTTCGCGACCCACGCCCCGCAACCGCATCTCGACGGCGGCTACACTGTCTTTGGCCACGTGAACGAAACCGGCATGAAGGTCGTTGATAATATAGTGCGTGGGGATAAGATCATCAATGTGCGCATCATCGGCAGATAAGATTGTTAGCCACGAATTTCACGGATGACACAAATAGGGGCGTCCTAAATTCGTGCCATTGGTGTAATTCGTGGAAAAAATTTCTATGGACCAGATTCAACATCCAAAACAGGTCGAGATCGATGAGAGTCTCGATAATCTGAGCCGATATCTGGACGGCCTTTTCCGTGTGCCAGGAACGGGTTGGAGGTTTGGTCTTGACTCTTTGATCGGCCTGATACCGAACGTAGGCGATACGCTAACGATGTTTCCGGCGTTTTATATCCTCATAGCCGGCGTCAGATATGGCGTACCAAAGATCACGTTGCTTCGCATGGCCTTTAATATTGGACTGGACTATGTCGTCGGTACAATTCCTTTTGTCGGTGACGCATTTGATTTTGTTTGGAAAGCCAATAAGCAAAACATGAATCTCATCCGGACGCGTGCGTCCGGAGATGGTAAAGGAACGACAAGCGATTATGTTTTTGTTTTTGGGTTGATAACACTATTAATCGGCCTGCTGGTTGGGTCGATCCTGATAAGTCTCTATGTGATCGGAGCGATATTCTGGGAGATATTTACAGGGAATATCTAGCCGAAGCTGTTTTGACCGCAGATAAACGCGGATGACGCAGATAGGAAATTGATTTTCTGAATCTGTGTTATCCGCGTTAATCTGCGGTCAAAATTTTCGTCCTATGCTGCCGAGCTTTGTACCGCAAACATCTTATCCAAGGCAGTTTGCAGGACGCCGATGCCGAACTCGCCGGCCGCTCGCGTTTTCAATTTGCCCTCAGCGTCGAATAGATAATAGACAGGGACCCAACCCTGTTCATTTAAAAAGGCGTCTTTCAATTTATGAAGACTATCAACCGCCGTCGGTTCGGTTATGTGATTTGCCCCGATAGCTTCGTTGACCGTATCGAGATCGGTATCGGCCTCGTAACGCGGCATGTGGACCGCGATGGTTTTTAGCCCCATGGCACCATACTTAGCCTTTAGCTCATTGAGCTGCGGCATTTTGTCCTTACAAATACCACACGAAACTGCCCAAAAATGAACGAGTACGGGCTTTCCTGCCGCATGTTCCAAAGTATCTTCCAGCGAGCCGTTAAACCATGTCGTAGCTCCATCGAGTGCAGGCATAGCATCTCCAATTCTCATTGGCATATTCTTTTACCTCAGAAATTTTTCGCCGCAGATTACGCAGATAAGGCCGATCGTAATAAATCAAAACATCTGCGTCATCCGCGTTAATCTGCGGCTAATTTCAAACTCAAACTTTCAAATTCTCCTGACCTGGTTTCCAATCTGCCGAGCACAAACCGCCTGTTTGCAAGCCCTGCAGCACGCGAAGAGTCTCATCCACCGAGCGTCCGATGTTCAGATCGTGAACAACCGCATATTGCAGGACGCCATCCGGATTGATGATATACAGGCCGCGAAGAGCGATGTTCGCTTCTTCGACAAGGATGTTAAACGACCGCGCAAGCTTGCCGCCGACGTCCGAAGCGAGTGGATATTTCAATCCTTCGATGCCGTTCTTGTCACGCGGCGTGTTGATCCAGGCGCGGTGTGAGTGGACCGAGTCGGTCGAGATGCCGATAACTTCGGCTCCGACGCCATTGAGTTCGTCCAACCGGTCCGAAAAAGCAGTTAACTCCGTCGGGCAGACAAACGTAAAATCGAGCGGATAGAACAAAAGAATGAGCCATTTGCCCTTGTAATCTGAAAGTTTTACATTCTCTTTCAGCGTTGCGATGTCCTTCGTCGAAGGCATGTTAAAATCCGGTGCCGGCTTGCCGACCTTGGCCAATGAGACCGTGTTTTCGGTTGCGGTTCCTGTTGCTGTTGACATAATTTATCTATCTCCTTTTATTATTTTGCCACCGAGATCACAGAGTTCACTGAGATATTGAAAATTGCTTCCGGTTTTTATTCTCTGCGCTCTCTGTGTTCTCAGCGGCTAAACTCCCAAACAATCAGGGCAGATGCCCCTCAAAGTAAACTCCAATGATTCCGGTTTGAATCTCGAATAGATTGCGGCCCGTTCCACGAGTTCCTGCGGATGGTCCATTTCAATATCGACGAGCCGCCCACATTTTGTACACAGCGCGTGGTCATGCCGCGAAGTGATCCGGTCAAACCGGCTCGCACCATTGCCAAACTGTATCTCGGCGATATGGCCGGCATCCTTTAGAAATCGCAGCGAGTTATAAACGGTCGCAAACGAGATACTGGGCAACATCGCCTTGGCATCCGCAAAAACCTCATTCGCTGTCAAATGCGAGTGGCTTTCACGAATCACCTGCAAAACAACCTCACGCTGTTTTGTGAGTCCCAATTCTTGTATCTCCGTTACGTCCATAACATCAACTTAGAGTTAGAATAATTCTAAATGCGGATTTTGTCAACCCTTATTCAAATAAAATGCGCCGGAAACAAAAAAGCGGGCACCCGGCCCGCTAAAGATAAGAGGAAATTGTGTTGGCAAAAACCTAGTCAACAAAATTTTTCTTGTAGATGACTGGTGTCGTCTTTGCCGTTGGCTTTCCCACAACGGTCTTTGGTGTGACCAATTGCTTGCCGGTCGTCGGTATTCCCGTCACCTTATACCCTGTCGGCAGGGCAAACAAGGCCGGGTCGGGTTCGGCGCGGACGATATTGACCAATTTGTAGGTCTGTTCGCCAGATCGCGGATCGGTGTTTTTCGAATACACTGTCAAACCTAATTCCTTTGAATACCAGCGTTCGTAAACGATTTCAATTGGACGCTCGTTGCCAATGGCGCCGGCGGGAATCGTTGTTGTCCTTCTGGTTCCTTCAGCCGAGACACCTTCGAAATCTCGCGTGCCGAGCTCTTCCGTTCGCGTTTCATACTTGCTGATGCTGCCGGCACCGGACGAAACATACGCGAGGCCGTTGTTGCTGTTGATAGTCGTTGCAAAACCGCCCTGGCCTGAGATTACGGCAACCGGAGCGACCGCATCGACCTTCGATGCATGCAGTTCAGCCTGCATTTTTCCCAGTGTGCGTACTCTTTCCAACTCAGCCTGGTTGCGTGCGGCACTGGCGACGGCTACCTCACCAGTCGTCTTGAATTCTCCAACCCTGGCCGTTTTGAGGTTTGTATCAAGCAAGTATCGCTGTCCTGCGACTGGGTCGGCGATCGAAACGCCCTGGCCCATAGTATAAACCGAACCTAGCACGCCGCCGACGCCACCGGCGATCTCGCGGCGCGTACGGCCCTCGCTGTTACGATAAAACTTGCCGGTCGTCGTTCGGGCAATGCGGTTGCCGTCGGCCAGCATCTGTACGCTTTCGTTGACTTCTTCGGCCGAAAAAGGCGCGTTCTTAAACCCGGCCCTATGTCCGGTTGCGGCTAGCTCAGCCATTACCCTGGCCACGGGCGCCGGTTGCGGGGCCGCCGCCTGCTGGGCAGACGCGAATGTGGCAGTTGCGGCCACGATCAATGTTCCAACGATTATCTTCATATTATCTCCTTAACTGATACCAAAAATTTACTGATTGACAACGCGTATGGCCCGCGTTACGCCGTCCGAACCGACGAGCAAATCGGCTTTGATAGTTTCGTCTCCATTTTCAAGCGGCAGATTTATGCCGAGGGCAAACAGCGATGACCGCTTCATATCAACCCGGATTATTCGACCGCTCACGCCTGTCAGAGCCGGATCGTCAGTGTAACTGACAGGATAAAACTCCGCTTCTGGTTCAACGATCTCAGAGCGTCGAACTCGCCTTGCAACCTCGGTTGATTTCCTGGGCTCAGGCGGACTTTCAATCCTGTAATCGGCTTTTAACGCACGGTCCGCCGAAAGTTTACCAGTTTCAATTTCCTGAGGAGGAAAAACGGACCGTGCGATTCCCGGAACGGCATCCGGAATCTTAACTTCATTTACAGCGGTCAAATTTGTTTCCGGCCTGTAAAGGCTAACGGCAGCCATCACGGCTATAATAAATACCGACAGGCCTGAGAGAATGACAGAGGTGCGGCCAAAATAATGAACAGGCCTATTTTGGACACCGCTTGCGGCCATTTGTTCGGCTGCGATTCTGACCTTGATGGCGTCGAACAATCGGGAATTTGAGACGATTGTGTCAATCTCATCTGCCTTGGTTGCCTCACTTTCAAACAGGCGTTTGCCGATCTCGTCAAGCGTTTTTTTGTTTATTCTTCCGTTTCTCATCTCTCACTAAAAATGACGGTGTTTCCCGGTTGCCGGTTACAGTATCTTTCTCAAAACCTTTCTGACAGCGGCCCGGGCACGCCAGGCCCGAATCTTGACGTTAGAACGCGACCAGCCAAACATCTCAGCGATGTCCCCCATGCTCATTTCATCCGAATACAGCATGTGAAGGAGAAGCCGGTCGGCGTCTGGAATTTGAGCCAGCAGCTTGTTAGTCAGATCACGGTCGAGCAGCGTTTTTTCCGCCGTTAAAGATGTGTCAGCGGTTAACTGAAGCAAAGCATCAGCCTCAGCGTCTGACAGATCGCAGTTGAGGCGTTCGGGCTTTCTTTTTTGGCTTCGCAGCGTGTCAAGACAGGCGTTAGTCGTAATGCGGACAAGCCAGCTTGAGAGTGACCGGTCGTAGCGGCCTCTAAATTTGCCGAGCTCCATATAGGCTTTGGCAAAACTGATCTGGATTAATTCCTCGACTTCCTCCGGGCGGCGGAAATAGCGACGGGCGATCACCGCCACGAGACGCTTATGCCGGTCAAAGAGCTGTTCGAACGCATAACCATCGCCCGCCAGTACCAGATCGACCAACTGGTTGTCCGTGCGCTCGGCATTGACAGCCGCTTCGGACGTGTCGCCAGTGGCCTGATGGATAAAGGTCTCGTTCTGCAAAGCTGTCGGGTAACTGCTCATCCAAAAATTACAAAATGACTTAACCGTCGAAATTGATGACGAATGGGCGCGTAAACTGGTTACAAGATAATATGCTCCAATTGCAAGATCCTTTTTGTACGACCCATCAAAGATGGCAGCAGCCTTAAGCTCCGCGCGCAAAACTCGGTTACGCGGACAAGGCGAATCCACTAAATTCCGCATCACCAAAAACTTTACGCAGGAAAGATAGAATTAGTTTTTATTGTCCGAACGGTCTGTAATCAGTTTGCGGCGGGCCTGAACGACAAGGCCGGGCCGTTTTGAGGTTACAAATATGGTGCGTTCCGCGATCCCGCGGTTGGCGACGACCGGAATTTTTGGCGTATAAGTGACGACATAGGACGAATCGATCATACGGGCGACGAGAGCCGCCTTTTCCTTCATTTCCTCGATTCCCGCTGGCAGAATGAATTCGCCGTTAGTGTTTTCGGCGAGTTTTTCCAGCTGCTCCTGGCTCGTTTCGAGATCGAGTTTGCGGGCCTTCATTTTTTTGATCAAGGTGCGGTCGAGGTTTATTGTCGGGCCGATTTTGACGCCCTTATCGCGGACGCCGTTTGGCAGCGTCGCCGCTATTTCGTCGGGCATCGCCTTTGGCGGGGGTGTATTTGACGTGCTTTTGGTTCGCGGTTCGATATCGGCGGATTCCATTTCTGTGTAACTCAGAACGTGCACGCTGATATCGGTGGTGAGCAGACGCCGAAACGCGTCAAATTTTTCGGATGAGCGCCCAAAACTGTCGGTTCCGTCAGTTATAAGAACCAGATGTTTGTTCTGAAGGTTGCTTTTTAGCAGATAGTCGGTCGCGAGTTTTAACGCATCGACGAAAACCGAGCGGCGGCCAAATTTTGTCCGTTTTATTGCCGCCACTGATTCCGCTTTGTCTTCCGACCATTCTCCAACGATCTCGGCCTTGTCGCTGTACTGCATGATCGAAATCGAGTCGCCGGGCCGCAAATTATTTACAACGCCAAACGCCACCTTCCGCGTGGTGTCGAGAGATTTTATCGAACGCAGTTCGCCGCCCGTGTCCATCACTATCAAAACATTCGCGGGCAGGCGCCGAACGCTTTCGGGAACGTGGAGCACATCGTTTTCCGTGATAACCAGGTCCTTTTCCGTGACGCCGCGAAAGAAATCTCCATTTTCGTCAAACCCAAGTACATTGAGTTTTATCTCTTCGGTTACAACCCTAACGGGATCGTCAACGGGTGTCGGAGTCGGTTGGATTCGCCCGCTCTGGGCCGCAACGGCACATGAAAATGCCATAACCCAACCACAAACCATCATTAAGCGAAGTGACATAACTCAAATATGATGCGACCGAATGTTGAAACGTGTGCTGTTTAAACCGAACGAAAACTACAACCCTTTTTGCGCGGCAACGCCGGCGCATGACTTTGTCACTACATTTAAGTAGCCGGATTTTCCTCAACGAAATCCAACAAATTTCCGACATAATCTTTAAATCTGGGACACGTTATTCCTTGCCGGGCGAGGAGTTTAGCTGCGATTTCGTTGTTGTAGGTTTGGGCGATGAAGAAATACGGCACCGCGTTATGGGGAAGTCCGGTGAGCTTTGGGGACAGGCCGGTGTTGAGAAACCACTGAGCAATACGGGTTGGCAGGTTAAATTCCGACTTACGGCCGCTTAGGTCTTTGGCGATCACGTCGAACAATTCGGCTGTTGTCATCGGGGCTGAGTCAGCGAGCGCAACAGTTTTGCCGGCTGCAGCCGGGTCGGCAGCGAGAGCGGCAAGGCTGTCAACGACAAAATCAACCGGCACAAGATTTAACCTCACGTCGGGATTTCCGATATTTACCAGTCGCAGAATCGAAGGTGCTTTTTGCAGATATTGAATTAGGTAATAAATGCCATCGTATTTGGCAGTCTCACCAGTTGCCGAATCGCCAACCACGACCGCTGGCCTGTAAATAGTTACCGGTAGATGGCTTTTGAGGCGTTCGACCTCGATATCAGCCAGGTATTTTGTTTCCTCGTAAAAGTTGAGAAATCCAGCCTTGTGTTCGAGCTCTGTTTCGTAGATCAGGCCCTCACGCTGACCCGCCACGTAGCAGGTTGAGACGTAATTATATCGGCGCAGATTCTTTATCGAAACCACCAGGTCATTGACATTTTTGGTGCCCTGCAGATTTATGCTGAATGCCGTCTCCTTTGAAACTGCGAGATCATAGGCCGCAGCCAAATGGAAAACACTAGTCGTTTCATATTGGATCGTTTGCAGATCATCACCCGATATTCCCAATTGCGGCAGTGAAATGTCACCTTCAACGAGTACAAAGCTCTCAAGCGGAGTACCGGTTGCGTCTGCGATTGCTTCGATCTCGGCAGCAGCCCGCTCAATAAACTGCCGCTGGACCAGCACAAAAAACTGCGTCTCAGGCTTTATCAGGCGCT